>FLNZ01005208.1_pt1 | contig 144592 bp, 131 predicted proteins | sample 1140391 | NCBI WGS metagenome assembly FLNZ01 (sample SAMEA3878171, study PRJEB12797) | bioreactor metagenome | biome: Moose rumen | place: Sweden | collected 2011-10 | reverse complement strand
TGCCTACTTCGGCGACTCCATCACCGACCCTCGCAACAATGGCTCCAAGCAGAAGTACTGGCATTTTCTTCAGCAGTGGCTTGACATTACGCCTTACGTGTATGCTGTCAGCGGCCGTCAATGGAATGACATTCCTCGTCAGACCGACCAACTTTTCACGCAGCACGGCGACTCCGTTGATGCCATCCTTATCTTTGTCGGCACCAACGACTACAACAATGGCGTGCCACTTGGCGTGTGGTACACAGAGCGTCAGGAACAGGTTATGTATGGCCACGGCAAGCCAAAGGCTCTCGTCGACCGTACTCGCCGCTATCCTGCAATGGACAAGGATACATACCGCGGCCGTATAAACATTGCCCTTGACAAACTGAAGCGCCTTTACCCTACGAAGCAGATTGTGCTCCTTACTCCCATCCATCGCGCAGGCTTCTACGCCAACGAGAAGAACTGGCAGTGCACTGAGGACTACACTAACCAGGCTGGCGTGTATATTGAAGAATACGTCAACGCCGTCAAGGAGGCTGCCAACGTATGGGCGGTGCCTGTCATCGACTTGAACTCCGTGAGCGGCCTCTACCCGATGCTCGACTCGTTCGTGCAATATTTCAAAAGCGGCGACACCGACCGCCTACACCCCAACGACAAGGGCCATGAGCGTTTGGCGCGCACTCTGATGTATCAACTCTCTGCCCTACCCTGCACTTTCTAACACTGCCCCATTTGTCATCTAATTTTTTATGAAGACAGGACTTTTCATTCCATGTTATGTTGATGCCGTATTTCCAGAGGTAGGCATGGCAACTTACAAACTGTTGCGCCACCTTGATATTGACGTGACATATCCTCAGCGCCAGACATGCTGCGGACAGCCTATGGCCAATGCAGGCTTTGAGTCGCAGGCCATTCCCTTGGCCGAAAAGTTTGAGACGCTTTTTGCTCCTTACGATTACGTTGTTGCCCCCAGCGTATCGTGTACGGCATTCGTAAAACTCAACTATCCGCGACTGCTGGAAGGCCGCCACGAATGTCTTACAAGTGGGCGCATCATGGATGTGGTAGAATTTCTTCACGACGTTGTAAAGGTGGAGCGTCGCCTTGGTACTTTTCCCCATCGCGTCAGCCTTCACAACTCATGTCATGGCGTCCGCGAACTACATCTTTCGTCTCCTTCCGAACAGCATGTCGACAGGTTCAACAAGATTGCCGACCTGCTACGCCTCGTAGACGGCATAGACCTCGTAGAGCCTGAGAGAGCCGACGAGTGCTGTGGATTTGGCGGCATGTTCTCTGTTGAGGAAACAGCCGTCTCAGCACAGATGGGACGCGACAAGGTGGAGCGCCACATTCAGACCGGTGCCGAATATGTCACAGGGCCTGACTGCTCCTGTCTGATGCACATGGCCGGAGTAGCCCGCAAGCACAAGATGCCGATACAGTTTAAGCATGTCGTAGAGATACTTGCAGCAGGGCTCTGACAATTCATAATTTATTGTTTTACTACCGCTCGACTCCGCCGCTTGGCTTGCCAAGAACAAAAACAACGAAGAACAACATTAATGGTCAATGGTCAACTGTCCGCTCGGCTCTGCCGCTTTGACCTTGGTCAAAGAACTACTAAAATGAGTACACAACATAGCAAAGCAGCAAAGCAGTTTCTGCAAAATCAGCAGTATGCCCACTGGCATGATGCCACATTCTGGGCTGTGCGTCAGAAACGCGACAACATGGCTTTTGCCCTCGACGAATGGGAGCAACTGCGCGAGAAAGCATCCGCTATAAAACGCCACACCATCACCCACCTTGACGAATATCTCGACCAGTTTGCAACACAGGCTGAAAAGAACGGCGTGGAAGTACACTGGGCAAAGGATGCCGAAGAGTTTAACCAGATTGTATATGGCATACTGAAGAACAACGGTGTGCGCAAGATGGTCAAGTCGAAATCCATGCTCACCGAGGAATGTGAGATGAACCCCTATCTTGAAGCACGCGGCATAGAAGTTGTAGAGACAGACCTTGGCGAGCGCATCATCCAGTTGAAGGGCCAGAAGCCAAGCCATATCGTGATGCCTGCCATACATCTTAACCACGACGACGTTGGCGAACTGTTTGAGGAGAAACTTGGCTCGGAGAAAGGCAATCACGACCCGACGTACCTCACCTATGTGGCACGTCTGTCGCTGCGCAATGAATTTCTCACCGCCGAAGCCGGCATGACAGGAGCCAATTTCGGCATTGCCGAGACAGGCGACATCGTCGTATGTACCAACGAGGGCAATGCCGACATGTCGACATCATGTCCCAAACTGCATATTGCAGCCATTGGGTTGGAGAAGATAATCCCCAACTACGAGAGTCTGGCTGTTTTCCAGCGCATGCTGTGCCGTTCCGGCACGGGACAGCCCACGACGACCTACACCAGCCATTTCCGCAAGGCACGCCCCACTGCGCAGAAGATGCACATCGTACTTGTCGACAACGGGCGCTCCGAATGGATTGCCAATCCCGAGCATTGGGAAAGTCTGAAATGCATACGTTGCGGTTCGTGCATGAACACCTGCCCAGTTTATCGCCGCTCGGGTGGCTATTCCTACAGTTACTTCATACCGGGCCCCATCGGAATAAACCTCGGCATGCTGCGCGACAGCAGGCAGCACAGCGGCAATGTGTCGGCATGCACGCTCTGTCTGAGTTGCCAGTGCGTATGTCCCGTCAAGGTGAACCTGGGCGACCAGATTTATCAGTGGCGACAGCAACTCGACTCGCTCGGCACAGCCAACAAGGAAAAGAAACTGATGTGCCGCGGCATGTCGATGCTCTACGGCAACACCGCTCTCTACAACATGGCTACCGGCATGGCCCATCTTGCCAATGGCCTGCCCCACCCGTTGCTCCACTGCAGTCTCAATCCTTGGGCAGAAGGCCACGAGATGATGAAATTCCCCAAGAAGCCATTCCACGAGATGATGAAGGCGATGGAGAAAAGTGAGTAGAGAACCAACCTTTTTAAAACCTTTTTTGAAACATGAGCAGCAAGGAAGATATTCTCAAGCGATACCGCGCCAACATCCAGCAGCGCTTCGACATGCCCGACCTTAGCGACATTCGCGCCACCACCTATGCCGAGCCCCTTGTGCAGTTTATCAAGATGAGCGAGGCCGTCGGCGGACAGGTTATAGAAGTCGACAAGGGGCGCGACGTCAACACTCTCATCCGCCAGTTGTACCCCGATGCCCAGCAGATAGCCTCCAATCTTCCCGAGATAACCATTGCCACGCGCAATCCTGATACCGTGGCCAGTGCCGAAGCCCTCAACGGCACCGATGTCGGCATCATCCGCGGCGAGTTGGGCGTGGCCGAGAACGGCTGCATCTGGGTGCCGCAGACCATGAGGGAGAAAGCAGTGTGCTTCATCTCCGAAAACCTTGTGATACTGCTTTCGCGACACAACATCGTCAATAACATGCACGAGGCATATCGCAGCATCCGCTTCGACTCGGTCTACGATGGCTATGGCACATTCATCAGCGGCCCGTCGAAGACCGCCGACATAGCACAGGTGCTGGTGATGGGGGCTCAGGCTGCCAGATCGGTCACCGTATTGCTGATGGACGACGACCATTGAACATTCTTTGACCTTGGTCAAAGCGGCAGAGCCGAGCGGTCGTAAAAAAAAACTATGAATTACGAATTATGAATTGAATGATGTTATGGCAAAAGACAAGATAGCATTCGTCTGTGACAACTGCGGCCAGGAGTCGGGCAAGTGGCTTGGCAAGTGTCCCAGTTGCGGCCAGTGGAACACGTTCCGCGAGATCAAGGTCGGCCCGTCGCCTGCAGCATCCCTTCGCTCCGCCGGGCTTGCCGACGGCATCACAGCCAGGAGCCGCGATGCAGCGCGCGTGGTGCGCCTGCGCGACATCTCTTCCCACGACGACCCGCGCATCGACATGCACGACACTGAGTTGAACCGCGTGCTCGGCGGCGGACTCGTGCCCGGCTCCATCGTTCTGCTCGGGGGCGAGCCTGGCATCGGCAAGTCTACCCTCTCCCTGCAGACGGCGCTCCAGATGAGCGAGAAGCGCATTCTCTACGTCAGCGGTGAGGAGAGCGCCCACCAGTTGAAGATGCGAGCCGAGCGCCTCTACGGCGGCAGTGCCACCAACGCCAACGACCACCTTCTCATCCTCTGCGACAATTCGCTCGAGGCCATTTTCGAACATATCAAGGAAGCCAAGCCCGACATCATCGTCGTCGACTCCATTCAGACCATTGCCACCGAGGATGTCGAGTCCAGCCCCGGTTCCATAGCGCAGGTACGCGAGTGCGCCTCGGCTCTTCTGCGCTTTGCCAAGTCGAGCGGCGTGCCCGTCATCCTCATCGGCCACATCACAAAGGAGGGCACACTGGCCGGGCCGAAGATCCTGGAGCACATCGTCGACACCGTAATCCAGTTTGAGGGCGACCAGCATTACATGTACCGCATTCTGCGCAGCACCAAGAACCGCTTCGGCAGCACCTCCGAACTCGGCATCTACGAGATGCAGCCCACGGGCCTGCGCCCGGTGGCCAATCCCTCCGAGTTGCTCCTCACTGCCGACCACGAGGGGCTCTCCGGAGTAGCAATCTCGGCAGCCATAGAGGGCATCAGGCCCTTCCTCGTCGAGACGCAGGCCCTCGTCTCTACGGCAGCCTACGGCACACCGCAGCGCTCCGCCACAGGCTTCGACCAGCGCCGCCTCAACATGTTGCTGGCCGTACTCGAGAAGCGCGTCGGATTTAAGTTGATGCAGAAAGACGTGTTTCTCAACATAGCCGGCGGCCTGCGCGTCACCGACATGGCCATGGACTTATCTGTCATAGCCGCCGTGCTCTCCAGCAATGTCGACACACCGATAGAGGGCGGCTGGTGCATGGCAGGCGAGGTGGGTCTGAGCGGCGAGGTGCGCCCCGTAGCCCGCATAGAGCAGCGCATAGCCGAGGCCGAGCGGCTTGGTTTCCGCCACATCCTCGTACCGCGCTACAGCCTGTCGGGACTCAGCCGCAAGAAATGGCAGATAGAGGTAGTGCCCGTGCGCAAGGTAGAGGAAGCCCTGCGAGCACTCTTCGGATGATAAAGCATTCATTAGTGTCCACTAAAAACGGACGGGTGTCGGTGTTGAAGTTCCATGCGTCGTTGGCATTGTTCTCCTGCTCATGCAGGATTTCCTTTCCCGTCATATCTGCCTATTCAAAAATTTTTTTGTCCGCCACCAGGCGGTATCTGTTTTAGCCGCTTTCGCGGCTAAAACAGATAAATTGGTGAATGGATAAATAGGTTAAAAAGCGAGGCACGCACGAACAAGGAAGTCGTAGTACTTATAGCCGCCGTTGAAGTCGGCATTGCTACCAACGAAGACCAGGCGCCAGGCGATGAAGCCAGGAATGAGCTCCGTAGACGACCAGTAGCGGCCCGACTGCAAGGCTGTGCCGCCGGCGGTACTGAGTTTAGAAGCCAGGCCGCTGTAACTCTTTGTCATGCCCACCGAAGGCTCGCTGTAAGATTCGCCAGAACCACAACCGATAAACATGTACTGCCAGTCCTTGGCAGACGGCAGGCGCCAGGTGCCGCCAGTGACGGCTTTCGACGTATTCCATGCACTGCACCACTCAGCGGCGGTCTTGGCTTCGTTATTACTGCCATAATTATTCCAAGACAGCGTGTTGGAGCTCACGTCCTCCAGCGCAATGGCGAGACCGTTCGTGCAATCAGAGCCATTGCCCAGATAGGCTATCATGGCCACGGCATTTCCTGTAGCCACAGCCTCGGCAGCGGGGGACGAAAAAAATAATGCGGCCTCTCTTCTTGCGTCCCGCTGGTAGCAAGCGACCAAAGGTCGAGCGGCACGGATGCAAGAAAAGCCGTATACTAACGCTAACGCGCGGACGCCCGCGTATTTAATAATGTGGTGTACGCCAGTAGCGCTGATTGTGTGTGTTAGCAAATTATTTGGAATTGCCAAATAATCCGCGTTAAAAGATATATTTGTCACACACACTGTTTGTATCTTCTTTGTTGAAAGTTGACCTACGTCGCCTTTTCGTTGCGGAATTAGTCTTTTTGTCTCAAATAACAATGGATTTATGCAAAAAGCAGCCAAAAGTTTGCTCATTTAACACTATTTATGTACCTTTGCCTTAGCAAGAACCCCGATTTTTCCCAACCCCTCAGACTGCCTTTATTTACAAAATGTTTGCGTTTTTATCCAAATTTCTGAACAACTTTGCACCGCGAAAGAAAAAACACACTAACGATATGGAAAAGAATAAAGACCTCGCCCTGCAGCCTCGGTCAGGGCGATACGCTGCACGACATGCCGCACTGCTACTCGCATTGTTCGCCCTTACTGCCATGCCCGCCGGCGCCCAGTTCACATCGGAAGGCAACGGGACAACATACTCCTTTGCGTCGCTGGCCGCCATCGACGGCTCGGGAGTGACATTCGCCGACGGCAAGTATCACGTCGCTGACAACATCACCATAGCCATCGGCGACCACTTCACCATGGACGCCGGCGCCACGGTCCTCCTTGCCGACAACGTGACCTTGACCATCAGCGGCACGGCAAACTTCAGCCTCGCCAGCGGCTCCACCATTGGCACCTCGTCGGCCAATGAGACCCACGCCGCCGCTATAAGACTGGAGAGCAGCGCCACGACAGACATCTCAAACGTGACATTCAACGGCGTGGGCCTCGAGATGCGCGGAGGCGGCGCAGTCAACGTCACGGGCTGCCACTTCAACGGTCACGACGGCTCTACGGCAGCAGCACTGTATTTCGTCAGTGCCGGAGCGCCGAGCGCTATCACCGACTGCACGTTCGCGTCGTGCCGCAAGGCTGCCATCGGCAGTGCCGCCAACGCCTCGCAACCACTCACCATCACGGGCTGCACACTGCTCGAAAACTCGACAGCCAACGGCAATGTGCCCCAGATAAACATCACGGCAGCCAACCCGCTGATCATCGCCGACTGCACCATAGAAGGTAACGCGCAAAACACCAAGGTTGGCGGCATCGGCATTTCAAACTTTATGGGCTACAACGCCAATGTCAGCATAGCACGCTGCACGGTCAGCAACAACCGCTACGGCATCGGGCTCGTCGGCCCGGCAGCGAAAATACGCATCGACGACTGCATACTGACAGACAACTGCCATGAGACAGACCCCATGCAGGGCGGCAGCGGCATAAGCCTCTACGACCCCTACCTGCTGACGCAGGCCGTCATAGCAGGCAACACCATAGAAGGCAGCCTGTGGGGCATCACCGTCATTGGATGCAAGGACGTCAACATCGGGCAGCCCGGCAACAGCAGTATCCAGAGTCCCGGCGGCAACGTGTTCCGCAACAATGGTTTCGACGGCAATCTCTACGACCTCTACAACAACTCCACGCTCACCATATATGCGCAGAACAACACGTGGAATGTCGCCAACCAGACAGAGGAAGAAATCGAGAAGGTAATTTTCCATCAGCACGACGACGCCAGCCTCGGCGAGGTAATCTTCATGCCTGCAGCCAATGCCACTGCCATTTCTCACCACTCCGCTCCTTCCAGAGCGTGTGGCCGCATCTTCTCCCTCGACGGCACGCAGCGGCAAACGATGCAGCGCGGCATAAACATCGTAGACGGAAGGGTTGTGATTAAAGATTAAAGATGCGGAAGCGGTTTTCTCACTATTCACTCATATTCGGCCTGGCCGCACTCCTCCCGGCATGCCAGCCTACTGCACCGCGTGAGGGCGACCTTCTGTTTCATGTCACGCCTACTGCCAACAACATCACTGCCGTCACGCCGGCCCAGATAGACCATGTGGCAATATGCCTGGGCAACGACAGCGTTGTCGAGGCCATTCCCGGAAATGGCGTAGTGCTCAGTTCCATACAGTCACTGCGGCATCAGGAGGGCCACTATATCATCGGGCGCGTGAGCCTTGCCGACAGCCGCAGTTCTATAGCCAACGCACGCCGCTACATAGGATGCCGCTACGACTCTCTTTTCCTACCCAACGACACGGCAATATATTGTTCCGAACTGGTGCAACTGTCGTATGTTACAAAAAAGGGGGACAGGCTCTTTGAGCCCATCCCCATGTCGTTCCACGATGCCTCGGGACGCGTCACCAAGTTCTGGCAACAGTTTTACGCTCGCCGTGGAATGTCTGTGCCCGAAGGCTGGCCCGGCAGCAACCCTGCAGAAATGTCACAGCGCAAAGTAGTGCGCATCCTGGGACGCCTGCGCTGACTTCCCTGATTAAACCAAACAGAAATCCAAGTCGCGCGAAATCTGTTCGCGATCCATGTGCTGACCTATGAACACCAGTTTCTGCATACGGTCGCCATACTGCTCATCCCATTCGCGGCGTAGTTTCTCGTCCTGCGCCATCATCACCTGCAACTGCTCCCTGGGCATGGTGGCATACCACTGTCCCGCATTGCGGAGCGACACCTGACGGCCTGCCTGCTCAAAGACATAGCAGATGTCTTCCTCGTCCTTGAAGTAGCATATCCCCTTGGCACGTATGATACTCTTCGGCCATTTGCGCGCCACAAACTCATCAAAAAGGCTAAGGTTGAACGGACGGCGTGCATAGTAAACAAAAGTGCCGATGCCATACTCTTCTGCCTCACCCTCGTCGTGGTGGTGGTGGTGGTGGTGGCCGTCATCATCGTCGTCATCATCGTCGTCGTGGTCTGCCTCTATCTCCCGTATCCATGCTGCCGAAGTTGCCACCTCCTCAAAGTTAAACTTCTCCGTGTTGACAATCTTCTCCAAATCGACAGCAGCATAGTCGCATTCTATGATTTCAGCCTTTGGCTGGATGGCACTGATTATCTTTTTCACCTGCTGCAACTCGTCCTTGCTTATCTCAGAAGCCTTGTTAAGCAGTATGATGTTGCAGAATTCTATCTGCTGTATCACGAGGTTCTCAATATCCTCCTCGTCGATATCCTTACGCATCAGGTCGTTGCCACTGGCAAACTCGTCGCGCATGCGCAGAGCATCTACCACCGTCACGATGCAGTCGAGTTGCAGGTATCCGTCCTTCACATATTCCGGACCGAGCGACGGGATATTGCATATCGTCTGCGCTATTGGCGCCGGCTCACATATTCCACTGGCTTCTATCACGATATAGTCGAAGCGGCGCATGCTTGTTATCTCGCGCAACTGCTCTACGAGATCCATTTTCAGCGTGCAGCAGATACATCCGTTCTGCAGCGCCACGAGCGAGTCGTCCTTCTGTCCTACCACCCCACCCTTTTCTATCAGGTCGGCATCGATGTTCACCTCGCCAATGTCATTGACGACGACGGCAAACTTTATACCCTGTTTGTTCTGAAGAATACGGTTTAGCAGTGTTGTCTTGCCGCTACCGAGATAGCCCGTCAGCAGCAGCACAGGAATGTTCTTAATTGTCATAATGCTCTTGTTTCCTTTTATTTTTTTCGACTGCAAAGGTACGACTAAGCGAGCGGAATGCAAAAGAAAAAACTTTGTTTTTTTCTTCATTACCGGGCAAAAGTACCGTCTCACTAAAATAAGCGGCTATCTCCCGACAGCCGCTTCTTAAAACAAACTACTTAAAAACTAATCTACTAAAACAAATCAAAAAAAATATTCAGTCTGTATTTTCCTGTTTGCAAAGATAAATGGAAATACTTCCGAAAGCAAACTTTTCCTGACAATTTATCACAAAACAGCCCTATAATTGATTTACGTCAAAGCAAAACAAGCCGCACGCTTCCTATTTGTTACCATTTTGCATGACACAACTCCGCCCCAAATCTGAGAATTATATGATGCTGTCAGTACAGATTATATATAGTAACAGAGTTGACAGATGAATACAGGAAACACAGCGGGAAAGTGAAGAAAAAAGGAAACAATGTGAACAATAAAGTTAAATAAAGCATCATTTTTCGTGTTTTCACAAAACAAACAACTAACCTTGTCTGCAAATTATAAATAATTCCCGACATAGGAAACGAGATGCTGGTAGCGGCTATTGTTTCGCTTGCGAAGAAGAGACATTCTAAGATTTGCCATTTTAGTTCACGTGGATGATGGTTAGAAATAAAAAATGGTGGGCGGCTCTATAGCAGAGTCGCCCACCCGTCTATTGATTGTTATCTACAGAAAAGACTTACATCATGCCGCCCATGCCAGGAGCGCCGCCCATAGGCATCTGAGGCTCCTTTTCTGGCTTGTCGCAGATGACACACTCCGTTGTGAGGAACATACCTGCGATAGAGGCAGCGTTCTCAAGTGCAACACGTGCAACCTTTGCCGGGTCTACGATACCAGCCTTGCGCAGATCCTCGTACTCATCAGTGCGGGCATTGTAACCAAAGTCGCCCTTTCCGTTGCGTACGGCCTGCACTACCACAGCGCCTTCGCCACCGGAATTAGTGACAATCTGGCGCAGAGGCTCCTCAATGGCACGCTCAACGATGCTGATACCAGTCTGCTCGTCAACGTTGTCGCCCTTGAGTTCTTTCAGAGCATCGAGCGCACGGATGTAGGTGGTACCGCCACCTGCTACGACACCTTCCTCAATGGCAGCGCGAGTAGCGCAAAGGGCGTCGTCGACGCGGTCTTTCTTCTCCTTCATCTCCGTCTCACTGTTGGCACCAACGTAGAGCACTGCCACGCCACCAGCAAGTTTGGCAAGACGTTCCTGCAGTTTCTCCTTGTCGTAAGAAGATGTCGTGAGTTCGATCTCTTTCTTTATCTGTGCGATGCGATCCTGAATAGCCTGCTTGTCACCAGCACCATTGACGATAGTGGTATTGTCCTTGGAAATGGTCACCTTCTCTGCCGTACCCAGCATTTCGAGAGTTGCCTGCTCCAGTTTCAATCCCTTCTCCTCGCTAATCACGGTGCCGCCAGTCAGCACAGCGATGTCCTCAAGCATAGCCTTGCGGCGGTCGCCAAAGCCAGGAGCCTTGACAGCGCAAATCTTCAGGCCCCCACGCAGACGGTTGACAACGAGTGTTGTCAGAGCCTCAGAGTCTACGTCCTCTGCTATGACGAGCAGCGGGCGTCCGCTCTCTGCTGCCGGCTGCAGAATTGGCAGGAAGTCCTTGATGTTTGATATTTTCTTGTCGTAGATGAGGATGTATGGCGAGTCCATCACACATTCCATCTTCTCGGAATCTGTAACAAAATAAGCGCTCAGATATCCGCGGTCGAACTGCATACCTTCCACCACGCCGATGTGTGTGTCGCGGCTCTTCGACTCTTCGATGGTTATTACGCCGTCCTTTGACACCTTACGCATGGCCTCCGCCAGCAGTTCACCGATTTCCTTGTCGTTGTTGGCAGATACGGTAGCCACCTGCTCTATCTTGTCGTAGTTGTCGCCAACCTGTTCAGCGCTCTTGTGGATGTGCTCCACCACAGCCTTTACAGCCTTGTCGATACCACGCTTCAGATCCATCGGGTTTGCACCGGAGGTTACGTTTTTCAGTCCCTCTCTCAAGATAGCCTGGGCCAGGATAGTAGCCGTTGTCGTGCCGTCGCCAGCATCGTCGCCAGTCTTTGAAGCAACGCTCTTGACGAGTTGTGCGCCAGCGTTCTCAAACTTGTCTTCCAGTTCGATTTCCTTTGCAACCGTCACGCCGTCCTTGGTAATCTGCGGTGCGCCGAACTTCTTTTCAATCACTACGTTACGACCTTTAGGACCAAGAGTAACCTTCACTGCGTTGGCCAACTGGTCTACGCCCTGCTTCATCAAGTCGCGGGCTTCAATATTGAATTTAATGTCTTTTGCCATGGTTGTTTTTTTTAATTATTTCGTTATAACGTTTTTACGGTATTATGTTATGACGATATTACGATGTTTTAAATTATTTCTCGATAACCGCTAAGACGTCGCTCTGGCGCATCATCAGGAATTTCTCTCCCTCAAACTCCAACTCCGTGCCCGAATATTTTCCATAAAGCACTTCGTCGCCAGCCTTGAGTATCATTTCTTCGTCCTTGGTGCCCTGTCCTACGGCCTTGACTGTGCCATGGAGAGGCTTCTCCTTTGCTGTGTCAGGAATAATAATTCCACCGATTTTCTCTTCTGCCGCTGCTGGCACTACCAGCACACGGTCACCTAATGGTTTAATGTTCATTTTTTATTATTTTTAGTTCTGTTATTATATAAATAATGTGTCACTGTTTTTGCGTCTGTTGCCATATTCATTGCTAATTTTGTGCCAATCTGCGCCAACTGACACATTGGCAGAAAGCATGACACAATTACAAAAAAAGATGTAAGAATTTTGCTGTTTCGCTTTTTTGCCCTACTTTTGCAGCAATTTATTTAATTATCAAAGCAATATGAAAGATTTTCTGAAGTATACCTTAGCCACCATGACAGGTATAATTCTTCTTACATTGGTGATGGCCATCATAAGTGTTATCTCACTTGTAGGGCTTGCAGCCTCTTCTGCTTCCACTACTCCAGTACGGGAAAACTCCGTGTTTACCCTCAGTCTGTCAGGCCAGATGGAGGAGCGTGCCGCTACCGACATTTTTGGTCAGATAACGGGTCAGGTGAGCGAGAACATTGGTCTTGACGACGTACTGTCGGCTGTCAAGAAGGCAAAAACTAACGACGACATAAAGGGCATCTATATCGAGGCTGGCATGTTCAGCAGCGACTCTCCCGCCTCTTCCCACGCCCTGCGCGAGGCTCTTCTCGACTTCAAGAAGAGCGGCAAGTGGATTGTAGCCTATGGCGACAGTTACACGCAGACCACCTATTACATCTGTTCGGCTGCCGACAAAGTCTGGCTTAACCCACAGGGAATGGTCGACTGGCATGGTCTTGCTGCCACGCCATTTTTCGTAAAGGACATGCTCGCCAAGTTTGGCGTGAAATACCAACTCTGCAAGGTAGGCAAATACAAGAGTGCTCCCGAGATGATGACTGCCGACAAGATGAGCGAGCCCAATCGCGAACAGGTCACAGCCTATATCAACGGCATTTGGAATGTAATGCTCAGCGACGTTGCCAAGAGCCGCAGCATCAGTGCCGACTCTCTTAACGCCTATGCCGACCGTGGCATCACCTTCGGCACTCAGGAAGAACTGCTGAAGTCGAAACTCATCGACAGACTGATGTACACCGACGAGGTAAAGGGTGAGATAAAGAAGTTGCTGAAGATAGAGGACGACGATGACATCAACCAACTCACGCTTGCCGAGATGCAGAATGTCAAGACAAAGCGCGAGAAAGGCGACGAGGTTGCCGTCTACTACGCCTACGGCTCCATCATTGACAGCGAGACCGGCGAGGCTTTCAGTCAGGAGCACAACATAGTAGCAACCACGGTATGCAAAGACCTTGAGGAGTTGATGAACGACGACGACGTGAAGGCTGTAGTGCTGCGCGTCAACTCTCCTGGCGGTTCCGCCTATGCCTCAGAGCAGATATGGCGTGCCGTGACGCAACTTAAGGCAAAGAAGCCCGTAGTAGTATCAATGGGAGGCTATGCCGCCAGCGGTGGATACTATATCAGTTGCGCTGCCAACTATATTTACAGTGAGCCAACCACTATCACCGGTTCTATCGGCATCTATGGCATGTTCCCCGACTTCAGCGGCCTGCTCACAGAGAAACTTGGCGTTAAGTTTGACGAAGTTAAGACCAACAAGTACGCAGCCTTCGGTACCGTGGCCCGTCCTTTCAATGGCGAAGAGATGGCTCTTCTCGACCAGTACATCGGCCGTGGCTACGAACTCTTCCGCAAGCGTGTCGCCGACGGCCGCAAGCAGCCTGTTGCAGCCATTGAGGAAGTGGCACAGGGCCGTGTATGGCTGGGCAACGACGCACTGAAGATAAAACTCGTCGACGCAATCGGCTCACTCGACGATGCCGTCAAGAAGGCAGCCCAGTTGGCAAAACTGGAAGAGTACAAGACAAAGAGTTATCCGGATAAGGCCGACTGGATGGAGCAACTGTTCGACAAGGCAAGCCACAAGAGTTACCTCGACGAGCAACTGCGCCTCACACTTGGCGAATACTACGAGCCTCTGCGCTATATGCAGACTCTCAACCGCCAGAGCGCCATCCAGGCACGCCTGCCATATTTTCTTGAGATAAGGTAGGGAGCAAGGCTGGTGAGTTATTGACTTTTACGGCATGGAGGGCGACTTCATCAAGATCAACAAGGCATTGCTTCCACTCAGTTGGCTTTACGGACTTGCCGTAAAGTTGCGCAATGCAGCCTTTGAACTTGGAATTCTCAAGTCTCATGCCTTTGACGTGCCCATCGTCTCGGTGGGCAACATCACTGTCGGCGGTACAGGCAAGACGCCCCACGTGGAATACCTTGTCCGCCTTTTGCAGGACACTTTCCACGTCGCTGTTCTCAGTCGTGGATATAAGCGGAAGAGCAAGGGCTATGTCGTTGCCGCTGCCGACACTCCCATGACAGCCATCGGCGATGAGCCATTTCAGATGAAGCAGAAGTTTCCTGCTGTCACCGTGGCCGTCGACAAGGATCGCTGCCATGGCATAGAGCGTCTCACCGAAGGCGACGAAAGCCTTGACGTAGTGCTTCTTGACGATGCTTTCCAGCACCGCTATGTCAAGCCTGGCATAAACATTCTCCTTGTCGACTACCACCGTCTCATCATCTACGACCGCCTTCTTCCTGCCGGCAGGCTTCGCGAGCCCCAGTCGGGCAAGAACCGCGCCGATGTCGTCATCGTTACGAAGTGTCCGAAAGACCTTAAGCCGATGGAATATCGCGTTGTTGCCAAGGCCCTGAACCTTTTTCCCTATCAGAATCTCTTTTTTTCCACCATCGACTACTGTGATTTGCAGCCGCTCTTTCCTGACGGGCGCAGCGAAGAAACGCTTTTCGACATGCATCCGTCGCTCTACGGTCTGCAGGAGTACAACGTCCTGCTTCTCACAGGCATTGCCTCGCCGGAACAGATGGTTCACGACCTGAGTCCGCTCATCCCCCACCTCACTCCGCTCACCTTTTCCGACCATCACACGTTCCAGCCAGCCGACGTAGAGCGCATTAATTCCGCCTATGCAGCGCTGGCCGAGCCGCGATGCATTGTTACGACGGAGAAAGACGCAGCCCGTCTGACCAATATCAGCGGCCTTTCCGCCGACGTGCGCAAGAATATTTACTGTTTGCCTGTTCGGGTGCGCTTCATGCTCGACCAGGAAGAAATGTTTAACCAATACATTATAGGCTATGTATGCAAAAATTCAAGAAACAGCATCCTGGCTAAAGCAAAGGATGACCACAAGCCCAAAAACAGCCATCATTCTGGGGACCGGTCTCGGACAATTAGCTTCAGAAATCACTGACAAGCAGGAAATCGCCTATTCCGACATTCCCAACTTCCCCGTCTCCACGGTAGAAGGCCATAGCGGAAAACTCATCTTCGGCCGTCTTGGCAACAAAGACATTATTGCCATGCAGGGACGCTTTCATTACTACGAAGGTTACTCTATGAAGGAAGTTACATTCCCTGTTCGCGTAATGTACGAACTTGGAATCAAGACCCTTTTTGTCAGCAATGCTGCCGGCGGAATGAATCCGCAGTTCCAGATTGGCGATTTGATGATCATCACCGACCATATCAATTTCTTCCCCGAGCATCCGCTGCGCGGCAAGAACATGCCCACGGGACCGCGCTTCCCCGACATGCACGAGACATACGACGTCAATCTCATCCGCCTTGCTACCAACATCGCCCGTGAGAAGAAAATACGTCTCACATACGGCGTCTACGTCGGTGTACAAGGCCCTACGTTTGAGACGCCTGCAGAATACCGCATGTACAGGCTTCTTGGCGGTGATGCCGTGGGCATGTCGACCATTCCCGAAGTTATCGTAGCCCATCACTGCGGCATCCGCACCTTCGGCGTGTCGGTGATTACCGACCTTGGCGGCTTCGACAATCCCGTGGAAGTCAGCCACGAAGAAGTGCAGGAGGCTGCCAACAAGGCACAGCCCATTATGACAGAAATAATGCGCGAGATGATAAACCGCTCATAAGATTTTCCCACGAATATTTCCACATGAATATTTCCGAACTGGGCGAGTTTGGTCTGATAGACCGTCTGACAAAGCCCTTTCCGCCCACACAGCCGTCAACGCTGAAAGGAGTTGGCGACGACTGTGCCGTGCTGCATTATCCCGACGGCGAGGTACTCGTCACAACCGACATGCTGATGGAGGGCGTACATTTCGACTTGACATATATCGACCTGGAGCATCTGGGATACAAGTCGGCGATGGTGAACATAAGCGACATCTTTGCCATGAATGGCACGCCGCGCCAGATGACAGTATCGCTGGCTCTCAGCAAGCGCTTCACGGTAGAGGATATTGAGTTGTTCTACAGCGGTCTGCACCGCGCCTGCAAGAAATGGGGCGTCGACGTTGTCGGCGGCGACACCACCAGCAGTTTCACGGGCATGGCAGTCTCAATAACGTGCATCGGCGAAGCCCGTAGCAGCGACATCGTCTACCGCAACGGTGCCCACGACACCGACCTTATCTGTGTCAGCGGCGACCTCGGCGCCGCCTATATGGGACTGCAACTTCTGGAGCGCGAAAAGTCGGTCTACTACAGCCAGATTGACGAAATACAGAAGAAGATAGCCCAGGCAAAGGCTGCCGGCGACGAGCAGCATCTCTCGGTGCTCAACTCCCAACTCTCTGCAGCGCGCGACTTCCAGCCCGACTTTGCAGGAAAAGAGTATCTGCTGCAGCGGCAACTGCAGACAGAGGCCCGCGGCGACATCATTGCCAAGTTGCGCGAAGCAGGCATCCGTCCCACGTCGATGATGGACGTAAGCGACGGGCTGTCGAGCGAGTTGATGCACATCTGCACTCAGTCGGGCGTGGGCTGCCGCATCTACGAAAAACAGATACCCATTGACTATCAGACTGCCGTGATGGCCGAGGAGATGAACATGAATGTCACCACATGTGCACTCAACGGCGGCGAGGACTACGAACTTCTCTTCACCGTCCCCATAGGCGACCACGAGAAGATAACGTCAGTAGAGGGCATACATCTCATTGGCCACATCACCCGTAAGGAACTCGGCTGTCTGCTCGTGACGCGCGACGGACAGGAATTTGAGTTGCGCGCCCAGGGATGGAACCCCCTGAAGGGATAAACACCAAAAGAAAAAAAATGTCTGCAAGAAAGTCTTTCCTACTGATGGCAGCAGCATTCCTACTGCTATGCAGCGCCACAGCACAACGTGGCACTCATCGGCGCATCACGCTGTTCGACAAGTTCCAGCCAGCAATAATCCAGATGGAACGCGGCAATGCCGTTACCGTGACACAGGCCAATATTTTCCTGAAGAACAGCACCCTTCTGTACAAAGAGGCGCAGGGTCACATATTGCAGGCCAGACGTGAGCGCATCAAGAGCGTGGTGATAGCAGGCCACTATTTTGAGCGCATCGACACACTGCTGGCAGAGCGACTTGACACGGTGGGTGCCAATGCCGTGTTCCGCGTGATGCTCATCGACCAGGAGGCACTCGACAGGTTTGTAGAAAACAACAGAGTCGTGACAGACATGTCCCTACAGGACTACACAGGAGCCACAACCGTGGAACTGTTCTCCGAGGATGAGATAGAATATCCCGTCATAAGCCTCTACTTCGTGCGCTACAACGGCAAGGTGGTCAGGGCTCACGAGCGAGAACTCAAGCGGCTTATCACCAAGGACCAGCGCAGAGCCTTCACCACAGTGATACAGAGCGACAACTTCTCATGGAACAACCCTGAGAGCCTGAGCCGCATGCTGAAGGCCCTGAGCCCTACAGAATAACAGCAAACAGAGCAGGAATGAGAGTCATCTGTGATGCCCCGGGACAGACATGCAACCGCCTGTGGACCTACGTGGCCAGCGTAGCGCGCTGCGTTGCGGAGCATCGACACATGGTTATTATCTTCTACGACTGGACTATTGAAGATTTCCCCAACCTGCTCCACGCTCCGTTCATCCACTTTCCGCTCTGGCAGAAATGGTATCTCGAGCGCGGAAATGGTTGGAACAACTACAAGGGACTGACGTGGAAGGTCACCCACAATGCCCGTTGGGACAAGATTTTCGCCACGCTGGGATTTACCAAGGGCTGGCAGACTCGCCGTGACACGCGCTATCTTCAGTCCACGCTTCCCGAACTGCAGCGCATCTTCCGCCCTGCCGACAACATCATGCAGCGCGCCGAACAGATGGTCGGCAGCCTTGCCGCAGAGTCGGATGTCGTTGTCGGAGTACATATCCGCCGCGGCGACTACGCCACATGGAACGACGGACGCTTTTTCTACGAACTCTCCGACTACCATCAGTTCATGCTCCGCGTGCAGCAACTCTTCGCACCACGCAAGGTGAGTTTCTTCATAAGCAGCAACGAAGACTTCCCACTCGACATCTTCGAGGGATGCACCTGCAGGCGATTCGGACGTGAGCCTTCGGGAGCCATTCTCGACCTCTACACGCTCTCACTTTGCCATCGCATCATGGGCCCTTTCAGCAGTTATTCGCGCTGGGCCTCGTTTATAGGCAGAGTGCCTCTCTGTTTCATCGAGAGCAAGGCACAGCAGTTCACCGACGACAGTTTTTCGCCCATTGTCGACTTCTTCCACTTTGAAAACGGGAAGGAAATTTTTGACTGGTGACATCCTGCATATTTATTCATATTCACTTTTTCGACTGCCCATAATTTCCGCAAAACGGAAGCACATTTCCCGAGGCTCGGAAATGCCCGTTTTTTCGCTTCAGCGTAAGTCACTGAAACGCAGTGCGTTTCGGCTAATATCGAAAACGACGAGCCGTTTTTTCAGTACGAAAGCAGCGGTTTTCACTACTGTTTTCCACTAATTTTCAGCACTTTTCTTGAAAATAAAATGACGCGTGACGAAAATCTGCGCTGTTTTTTTAAAACTAAAAAGCGTGTTTTTAAAATCCACCACTCACCTGCCGCTCATTTTTACTGTTTCAACAACCAGAAAATGACCTTCCCCCACTCCAGATTGTCATTTTTCCCGGACAGAAAATATACAGGAATTTTTGCATAAACATACCGTTTTCGCATCCCGCGCCGGAGCCGGTCGTAAAGAGACATTCTTGATTTGTGTTATTATTATATTGCGCGACCAACTTTTTCTGCTGTTTTATTTCTCTCGTTAACAAAAAAAACAGTACCTTTGCACCGCAAAAATAGAAAACTACAATGAAATACGCTCTTATCACCGGCGGTTCGCGCGGTCTTGGAAAAGCAATCTGTCTTGAGATTTCACGTCAGGGAATTCCAGTAATCATCAATTATCAGTCGAACGAACAGGCTGCACAGGAAGTAAAGGCTGCAGTAGAGGCACAGGGCGGCACTGCCGAACTGATGCGCTTCGACGTAAGCAACCAGGAGGCTGTCGAGACAGCCCTCGACAACTGGATGGAAGCCCATCCCGACGACTATGTCGCCTATCTCGTAAACAATGCCGGCATACGCCGCGACAACATGATGTTTATGATGCCTGCCGAAGACTGGCACGCCGTGATAGGCACCTCTCTGCACGGCTTCTTCTACGTGACACGCAAACTGCTGCCCAAGATGCTGCAGCGCAAACACGGCGGACGCATCGTCAACATGGCTTCGCTCTCAGGCCTGAAAGGTCTGGCCGGCCAGGCCAACTACAGCGCCGCCAAGGCAGCGCTTATCGGAGCCACCAAGGCTCTCGCCCTGGAGACAGCAGCACGCCAGGTGACGGTCAACGCCGTAGCCCCGGGCTTCATCGAGACCGACATGACCAAGGATCTTGACGTAGACCAGTTGAAACAACAGGTTCCGATGAACCGTTTTGGCCGTCCTGAGGAAGTAGCAGCGCTTGTATGTTTCCTGCTGTCTGATGCAGCAGCCTACATCACTGGCGAGACAATCTCCATCAACGGAGGACTTTACACTTGAAAACAAATCGAGAAAACACACATACAGCAAAATGAACAGAAGAGTTGTAATAACTGGTATGGGCATCTGGTCATGCCTCGGAAAGAATGTAGACGAAGTACGACAGTCACTATATGACGGAAAATCGGGAATAGGTATCGATCAGGACCGTCTGGATTACGGATACCGCTCAGGACTGACCGGTATCGTGGAGCGTCCGAAACTGAAAGGCCTGCTCGACCGCCGCATACGCACCGGCATGTCGGAAGAAGCAGAGTATGCCTACATGGCAAGCCGCGAAGCCTTCCAGATGGCAGGCATTGACGATGAATACCTGCTTGCCAACGAGGTTGGCGGCATCTTCGGCAACGACTCGTCGGCAAGCGCCGTAGTGGAAGCCGCACGCCTCATGGCCGAAAAGCACGATTCAGCACTGCTGGGCTCAGGCCTCATCTTCCAGGGCATGAATTCAACGGTCAACATGAACATGTCGACAATCTTCCACCTGCGCGGAGTAAACTTCTCCGTCAGCGCAGCATGTGCAAGCGGCTCGCACAGCATCGGACTGGCCTATCTGCTCATCAAGCAGGGACTGCAGGACGTGATACTCTGCGGAGGAGCACAGGAGGTAAACAAGTATGCCATGTCATCCTTCGATGCGCTTAACACATTCAGTGTGAGAATGGACGAGCCTACAAAGGCATCGCGCCCATTCGACCGCGACCGCGACGGCCTCGTGCCGAGTGGAGGTGCTGCAGCACTTGTGCTCGAAGACTACGACCACGCTACAGCACGCGGAGCCACTATCCTCGGTGAGGTTTGCGGCTATGGCTTCTCCAGCAACGGCGGCGGCATCAGCCAGCCCAGCGACGATGGCAGTTACATAGCCATGAAGCGCGCCATGGAAGACGCCGGAGTAAAGGCAGAGGACATCGACTATATCAATGCACACGCCACATCGACAGCACAGGGCGACGCCAACGAGGCAAAAGCCCTTGCCCGTCTGTTCACAGGCCAGCGAGCCTATATTTCCAGCACCAAGTCGATGACAGGACACGAATGTTGGATGGCAGGAGCCAGCGAGGTAGTCTATTCGCTCATTATGATGCACAACAACTTCGTCGCTCCAAACATCAACCTGGAAAATCCCGACGAATACGCAGCACCGCTCAACCTCACGGCAAAGACCATCGACACACCGGTGAACACCGTGCTGAGCAACTCCTTTGGCTTCGGCGGCACCAACTCTGCCCTCGTCATCAAGAAGGAAGTTACAAAGTAAACTGAAGCATAAGTGCGAGAGCATAACGACGATATGTCAGCCGAACAGACAAAGGAAACAGCCAGAAAGCAAGGCGCCACCACGTTTGGTGGCGCTTGGCTCCACAGAGCGCTCATCCTCATGCTGCGCTACATGGGCCTGAAGACAGTCTATGCCGTGATGCATGTCTTTGCCATCCCGCCGGCTCTCATCTTCAGCAGTGGAGCCCGTATCGCCTACAGTTACTACCGCCACCGCCGTGGCTATGGCCGCTGGAAGTCACTCCGCGCCACCTATGCCAACCACTGCATTTTCGGAAAAACCGTAGTAGACAAATTTGCCGTCTATGCAGGATATCATTTCGACGTAAACATGCACGACGATGAAGGCTATGAGAAAATCCTACGACAGGACAAGCCAATCATCCAGTTTAATGCGCATATCGGCAGCAGCGAAATGCTGGGCTATATGCGCTATATGACAAAGGCATGCAGCGTGCTGGTGGACGGCGGCGAGAAGCCGGAGTTGATGGCAATGCGCGCAGCAACGTTCGGCAAGCATAACGTCAAGATGATATCCGTCGGCAACAACGAGCAAAACAGCGAAGACATCATCAAAGCCCTCGACAACAACGAGATGGTGAGCGTCTTTGCCGACCGTTTCTTCAATGCCGGCAAGGTGGTGACATCCACCATCCACGGCCACCGCGTCAGGCTGGCGCGCGGCCCGTTTGCACTTGCCGTAACACGCGGTATCGACGTTGTGATGGTCTGCATTATGAAGGAGAAAGACGGCAGTTACTCCGGCTACTACGAGGAACTCCGCTACGACAAATCGCTCTCAAGCAAAGAGCAGCGCCAGCAACTGGCCGACGCATATACCGCTGCAATAGAGCACATTATGGAACTGTACCCCGAGCAGTGGTTCAACTATTTCAACCTTTGGTTAGACGAATAGCATTTTTAACTTATAATAAACACGAAACAATTATGACACGTACAGAAATTGAAGAAAAGGTAAAGGCATTTCTCATTGACGACCTTGAAATTGAAGAAGAAAACATCTTCCCAGAAGCAAAACTGAAGGAAGACATGGGCATCGACAGCCTCGACTACGTAGACATCGTAGTGATTGTAGAGAAGAACTTCGGCTTCAAAATCAAGCCACAGGAGATGACCAACGTCAAGACCCTGACAGAATTCTACGACTATATCGAATCGAAGGTAGCATAACACCAGATGGATCTCCCCAATATACATATCACGCAACTCATTCCACAGCGTCCGCCATTCGTCATGGTGGACAAGATATTGAGTTGCGACAAGACGGCCGCAAAGACACAGTTTGAGGTAAGAGCCGACAACATATTCCTCGACAACGGGAAACTGTCGGCAGCAGGCATGATAGAACACATGGCGCAGTCGTGTGCTGCGCGCATGGGCTGCCTCGACCGCATGAACGACGAGCCAATAAAGATAGGATATATAGGAGATATCCGCAACTGCCAGATACTGCGCTATCCTGACTGTGGGGAAACACTGCTCACCCTTGTGACCATCGTAGAGGAGGTTTTCCACCTCACACTGGCACAGGTGACAGTGAGCGTAGGCGAAGAGGTAATAGCCACGGCAAACATGAAGATTGCCATGACCGACATAGTCTCGAAGGGATAGGACTACAGAGGAAAGGCACGCCACATGAGACAACTCACCACATCACTACGCTTCAAGATACGCTTCAGCGAGATCGACGCCATGCGCGTGGTGTGGCATGGAGCCTACGCCAAGTACTTTGAAGATGCCCGCGAATACTTCGGACAGCAGTTTGGCCTCAGTTACACACTGATAGAAGAGAACGGATACTTTGCGCCGCTGGTAGACCTGTCGTTCCAGTACAAACGACCGCTTACCTACGGCATGCAGCCGGAGATTGTCATCACCTACCGCCCCACTGATGCAGCAAAAATAGTCTTCGACTATGAGATACTCGACAGCACCACAGGCCAGCAAATGGCAACAGGACGCTCAGTGCAGGTATTCATGGAGCGCAATTACGAACTGGTATGGACAAATCCGACTTTCTACGAGGAATGGAAGAAGAAATGGCTAACCGACTGAGCATCGCCGTTGCCCACAACGTCATCACCCCGCTTGGGCTGACTTCGGAGAGCAACTATGAGGCAATAGCACACGGACGTTCCGCATTGCAGCGATATGACGGCAAGTGGGACATCCGCGAACCGTTTATGGCCGCACTCACCAATCGCCCCACAGTGGAAGAGGCGTGCGGCAAGGAAGGCATCGACGGCCAGTACACCTACCTCGAGAAGACTGCCATCCTCTCCATACGCAAGGCCCTGAGCCAGTGCGACGCCGACCCTCAGTCGCCACGCACGCTCCTCATCCTGTCGACCACAAAAGGCAACGTAGACCTGCTGCGCGAAAATCCCATGCACCTGCCCGACGACAGGCTGCACCTCGGAGCCACAGCACGCGTCATAGCAGAAGCCGTGGGAATGAAGTCGGCACCAATAGTAGTGTCGAACGCCTGCATATCTGGAGCCTGCGCACAGATAGAGGCTGCACGAAGCATTGCCTCCGGCAGTTATGACAGTGTCATTGTGTGCGGTATCGAGATTCTCTCGCCGTTCATAATAACGGGGTTCCAGTCGCTGAAAGCACTGACCGACCAACCGTGCCGCCCATTCGACGAAGAACGCACAGGAATAAACCTGGGCGATGCAGCAGCCACTATTATATATAAAGGTGTAGACGCATCGCAGACAGCACAAGACCAGTGGACTCTCGCGGCAGGAGCCATACGCAACGACGCATACCACATCTCGGCACCCTCACGCAAGGGCGAGGGAAGTTACAGGGCTATAATGGCTGCCATGCGCCATGCCGACATCGACGAGATAGCATTCATCAGCGCCCACGGCACCGCCACTCTCTTCAACGACGAGATGGAGGCCGTGGCCATAGACAGGGCTGGCATGAGCCAGTTGCCGGTAAACAGCCTGAAAGGATATTTCGGACACACCATGGGAGCAGCAGGAGTGGTGGAGACGATAATGTCGATGCTGGCCGTCGACAATGCCACTATCACTGCCACACGCGGCTTCAACACTCTGGGAGTGAGCCGCGAAATCAACGTAACATCAACCGCGCAGCCAACAAGCAAGACAACATTCCTCAAACTGATGTCCGGATTTGGAGGCTGCAATGCAGCAATGCTGATGAGAAAACTGTGAAGACCATTGCACACATAGAGATAACCCCCAGCGAAGTGGTGCTCAACGACAAGCCACTCGCTACGGCCAGTCAGGGAGCCGAAATACTGAGCGAACTGTATCGACAGCATATTGACGACTACCCTAAGTTCTTCAAGATGGACGGACTGTGCCGACTGGGATTTGTAGCGTCGGAACTGCTGCTTAACGCGCTTGGCGAACAGCGCTTCACCGAACGCGACGACCGTGCCGTGGTGCTCTTCAACAGCAGCGGCTCACACGACGCCGATATAAAATACCAGGCTACGGTAAGCGAATTCCCCAGCCCATCGGTTTTCGTCTATACACTGCCAAACATCATCACCGGCGAGATAGCAATACGCAACAAATACATGGGCGAAACGTCGTTCTACCTTTTGGAAGACTACGACACACAGCAGATGCAGCACGTGCTGCAGACAACTTTCCAGGACGCCGGCACAACGAGCATCCTGACAGGATGGATCGACTACGTCGACGGAACGCACTTCCACGCGCGGATGGAAATAATAGAGAAGAACTAAAGCAGAAAAAAAATACAAACAATAAAAACTTTACAACAATGGAAGAGTTAGTATTAGAACTGAAAAAGGAAATTATCGAAGCACTTAACCTTGAAGACCTCACACCGGCAGACATCGAGGACGATGCTCCCCTCTTCGGCAGCGGTCTCGGACTCGACTCTATCGATGCCCTGGAACTCATTGTTCTGCTGGAGCGCAAATACGGCATCAAACTGCAGGACCCCAGCAAGGGCAAGGAAGTCTTCAAGTCGGTCAACGTGATGGCAAAATTCGTTGCCGAGAACAGAACAAAATAATATATTCCAAGACAAAGGAATGACAGAGCCTATCTATATCACAGGAGCCGGAGTGGTCTCATCCATAGGTGTCGGCAAGGAAGCCACGCTCCAATCCCTGCGCAGCGGAAAGACCGGCGTGGGACGGATGACTTATCTGAAGTCTGTCCACAACGACCTGCCCGTAGGCGAGGTACATCTCAGCAACGACGAAATGGTGAGCATGCTGGGCATTGAGCCCGACATACGCCTTACCAGAACAGCACTGATGGGACGCATTGCACTGAGAGAGGCTCTGCAGCAGGCACAACTGGGAACAGACCAACTGAAAGACGTGCCGCTTGTCTCGGCAACAACGGTGGGAGGTATGGATCGCCGCGAGGCTTTCCATGCCGACGAGCCAACATGCGACGCTCTGCATGCAGAGATAGCCACCCACACCTGCGGCACATGCACAGAAATGATAGCCGCGCAGTTTGGCTGTTTCGCATCGCTCAGCACCGTGTCTACTGCATGTTCATCTGCCACCAACGCCATGATGACTGGAGCCAACATGCTACGTTGCGGCATTGCCGACATCGTGGTCGTGGGCGGTGCAGAGAGTCTCTCGCTGTTTCACCTCAACGGCTTCAGCACACTGATGAACGTTGACCACCAGCAATGCAAGCCCTTCGACAAGAACCGCGCAGGTCTTAACCTCGGCGAGGGAGCAGCCTATATCGTCATGGAGACGGCAGAATCAGCACAGCGACGCGGCATAAAGCCGCTCTGCCAACTTTCCGGCTACTGCAACACATGCGACGCCTTCCATCAGACTGCTTCGTCACCTGACGGCGACGGCGCAATGCGCGCAATGAAAGGTGCCATAGAAATGGCAGGACTTACGCCAAGCGATATACAATATGTAAACGCGCATGGCACGGGAACAGAAAACAACGACGAGAGCGAGACACAGGCTCTGAAGAGACTCTTCGGCAATGCGTTGCCGGCAATCTCGTCGACCAAGTCCTTCACCGGTCACACCACGAGTGCGTCGGGAAGCATCGAGGTGGTGTTCTGCATGCTGGTTCTGGAGCATCAGTTCCTGCCGCTCAACCTCAACTGGCAGACACCGATGGAAAACGGTATAATCCCTGTCACCGACCAGCAGCCTAACGGCGAGATACGCCACATCCTAAGCAATGCATTCGGCTTCGGTGGCAACGACTCCGCCATAGTACTCTCTAAAACAGACGCTTAAAGCATGCAACAGCCAAAGATATTCATACAGTCTGCCGAGCAGATCTCCATGCAGGTGCCGTTGTCTGAAGAGTGGATGACACAACCCGTCGTCAGCAGCGAGCCACTGGTGAAAGCACAAAATCCTGCTTTCCGCGACTTCATCCCTGCTGGCGAAGTGCGGCGCATGAGCAACATCACGAAGCGCGCACTGGTGACTTCGCTTAAAGTGTTGCAGAACGCTGGTATCCAGCAGCCCGACGCCATCATCACAGGCACGAGTTTCGGAAGCCTCGACTACACAGAGCGCTTCCTCGACGCAATGGTTGCCAACGGCGAACAGATGCTCAGTCCTACGTATTTCATGCAGTCGACACACAACACGGTGAGTTCTGCACTGGCCATATACACCAAGACGAAAGGCTACAACATCACGTATTCGCACGGCATGGCAAGTTTCGACCTCACGCTGCTCGATGCATGGATGCAAATAAGGCTTGGCATGATAGGCAATGCTCTCGTAGGAGGGCACGAAGAAATGGTGGAAAGTTTCTATGACTTGCTGCACAAGACAGGCTACGTAGGAGCGCCTGGTATGGCACCTTGTGGCGAAGTGGCGGTATCAATGCTGCTCAACACCGCAGAGAACGAGCAAAATCTCTGTGAACTGGCAGGCATCAGAATAGTGAACACCAACGATGCCGCTCTGATTGACAAGAATCTCGACAAGATGCTGGAAGATGCCGGCATGACACGGGCAGACATCAGCGCCGTCATTACCGGTAAGAACGGCAATCCTGCCAACGACAAGCCTTACGACGAACTGACGCACGCCATGCTACCCACGACACCACTGCTGCGCTACAAGCACATCTTCGGAGAGAACCACACAGCATCGGCATTCGGAATATACGCTGCAGCACAATGTCTGAAACACGGCAATATCCCAAGCACACTACTTGACGACGAGACCGCAACACGGTGTGGAAAGGCAGATGCCATACTTGCCGTCAACATAACCAGCGCAACACAGTGCTCACTGGCACTACTGAAGAAAATATGATACTGAAACTGCTTCCCATCTCCATTCTGCAGTGCCTGCTGCTCACCGGCGGACAGGTGCTGATGAAGTACGGCCTGACAAAGGTCGGATACTTCTCGTGGACATGGGACTATTTCTACAGACTGTTCACCAACTGGCAGTTCGTGTGCTGTGGTATTTGCTATGGCGCAGGCTCAATCCTGTGGATGTACATTATCAAGCACTTCCCGTTCAGCATGGCATACCCAATGGTGAGCATGAGTTACGTAATGGGAATGTTTGCAGCAATAGTGTTCTTCCACGAACAGATACCCGTCATCAGATGGGTGGGAGTATTCCTCATTCTCACCGGATGCGTACTAATAGCAAAATAAACAAGAAGACAGCAAGGATGAAAAAGGCAATAGTTCTATCAATAGTCGCACTGGCCGTGATGGGCATCAATGCTCAGACACGCCTCAATGCCGACCAGCAGAAACAGATAATAGAAAAGATAGACAAGACAGCAGCCAAGATGAAGGCCATGCAGTGCGACTTCTCGCAAGAGAAGAGCATGAAACTGCTTAGCAAGAAGATGATATCGGCTGGCGTGATGTATTTCAAGCATCCCGACAAGTTGCGCTGGCAATACACTACGCCATACGACTACACATTCATTATGAATGGTGACAAGGTGCAACTCAAATCCACCAAGTCGACGCAGAACATCAACGTACAGAACAACAAGATGTTCAAGCAGATTACAAACATCATCCTCAACACCGTGACGGGCGGCAACCTGAAGAGCAATGCCGACTTCACCGTGGAACTCTACCAGGACGGCAAGAGTTACTTCGCCCGCCTCTACCCCAAGAAGAAAGAACTCAAGCAGATATACAAACAGATAGAAATCCACTTCAATCCCGAACTGACCATGGTAAGTTCGGTGAAGATGGAAGAGAAAACCGGCGACGTGACAACGGTAACACTGAAAAACGTAAAGACAAACATCGCTATAGATGAGACGAAGTTTGATGCTCGTTAGCCTGATGGCTATAGGACTGTTCGCTGCCATAGCACAAACGGCCAGCGACTCCACCCAAAGCCTGCAGTACAACATGCTGATGCAGGTAAGGGGAAGGGAGATAACCGGACTGTGCATGATGGAGAAGGCAGCCGACGGCAGCATCGTAGGAACTGTGGTGAGCGAGATGGGCATGAAGACCTTCGACTTCATATACAACAACGGTAAGGCGAAACTGCTCAACGTCTTCAAGCCCATTGACAAGTGGTACATCAAGCGCGTGCTGAACAACGACTTCACACTGTTGCTCGCCAACCTCAACACAAAACAGGAGATAAAGAAGAAACGACGCGTCATAACACCACAACCTACGGGGGAAATAGTGATGCGCAATACGAGATACAACATTTGTTACACACTCATCCCCACTCTACTCGAATAATGAAACTGATAAATAACTTCTTTGAGGTAACATCTGCCTCGAAAACTGAGACAGGGCTGGAATGTAAGGTCAGATTTAATGCCGACCACAGCATCTACAAGGTGCACTTCCCTGGCAAGCCTGTGACACCAGGCGTCTGTCTGGTGCAAATGGCAGCAGAAATTCTCGAACAGCAGTACGGAAAACAACTGCTTTTCACTTCGTCGGGAAGCATAAAGTTCAAACAGACGCTCACGCCCGAGAAGCAACCGAGTTTTGTCTATAGCCGCATCGTCACGACAGACGACACGATGTCGGTAAACGTCAGCGTTGCCGACGAAGAGACACAGTATGCCAACATGTCGCTTAGATATAACATCATATAATGACAGGAAAAGAGCAGACAGCAATAAGACTATGCGTCATAGTGCCGACATACAATAACGGAGGCACCGTGAAAGACGTAGTGCTCTCGGTGTTGCGCCACTGCAGCGACGTGATCGTGGTCAACGACGGCAGTACCGACGACACAAATGCTGTACTTGCTCCACTGACAGCCGCCATGCCGGAAGGCAAACATGTCACCGTGGTAGCATATACGCCAAACAGAGGAAAGGGCCACGCTCTGACAACTGGCTTCAAAAAGGCAGAGGAAATGGGATTTACACATGCCATAACGATAGATGCCGACGGACAGCACTTTGCTGACGACATCCCTCTCTTCACTGAGCGCCTGCGCACAGCGGAGAGGAGCATCATCGTGGGATGCCGCAACCTGGCAGAAGACAATATGCCGCGGCAGAACACCTTTGCCAACAAGTTTTCCAATTTCTGGTTCCGACTGCAAACAGGAGTAGACCTCTCCGACACACAGAGCGGATACAGACTATATGCGCTCAGCGCACTTCACGGACTCAGCATGATTACGGCACGCTATGAGTCGGAACTGGAACTACTGGTCTATGCTGCATGGGCAGGCGAACAGATAGCATCGGTCAACGTGAGAGTGTACTACCCACCAACGGAAGAGCGCGTAACACATTTCCGCCCCGTCTACGACTTCGTGAGAATAAGCATACTCAATACCGTGCTCTGCATAGGAGCCATTGTATATGGATATCCACGCAAAATGATACGCGGAATAAAGAACATGACAGCATGAAAATATAATAGCATGAAAAGAATGGCCTACATAGTGCGACAGACAGCCTACACGGTGTTTTCCTTCTGCTTCTTCCTCGGAATGGCAGTAGAGATGACGCTGGTGGGTTTTGTGCTGCTCACGCTGTGTGGTGCCACCGACAAAAACAAACTGCGCTACCACAGGATGCTGCAGCGCCAGGCGCGCTACGTGATAAATCGTGTGCCAGGCACTACTTTCACCACGGTCAACACCTCTGGCGAGACATTTGAAAAGCCTGCCATGATAGTGTGCAACCATCAGTCGCACCTCGACCTCATGGCGGTAATGATGCTCACGCCAAAACTTATAATACTAACCAAGGACTGGGTGTGGCGCAACCCTTTCTACGGCATTGTGATACGCTATGCCGACTTCTTCCCCGTAAGCGAGACGGAAGAAATGACACAACGCATCAACGGAATGGTGCAAAAAGGATACTCGGTAGTAATATTCCCGGAAGGGACACGCTCTGAGGACGGACGCATACAGCGCTTCCACCGCGGAGCATTCTATCTGGCAGAACAACTGTCGCTCGACATTGTACCGGTTGTGATAAAGGGATTTTCTGTGGTGTTGCCAAAGAAGTCGTTCCACCTGCATCCAGGCAAAATGTCGATGGAGGTGATGAAAAGACTGCTGCGCAGCGACAGCGAACAGGTTCCACCCTACAGGGAAATGGCAAAACGCCTGCACAAGGTTTACGTAGAGAAGATAAACGAGAAGTAAGAAACAGCATGAAGAGAGTTGTCATAATAGGAAGTGGCATCGGCGGCCTGTCGTGCGGCTGCATACTCGCCCAGAACGGTTTTGAAGTGACCGTTCTGGAACAGGGCGTGCAGATTGGCGGCTGTCTGCAATGCTTCAAGCGTGGCAATGCCGTCTTCGACACTGGCATGCACTACATCGGTGATGCCGCCGAAGGACAGACTCTCAACACGATACTGAAATACATCGGTATCGACGACGCCGTAGAAATGGAAAGACTTGACACTGCAGGCTACGACGTCATCGTGCTGCACGGCAAGCAATATAAAATAGCAAACGGCCGCAAGGCTTTTGTCAATACTCTGGCAGAAGAGTTTCCCGAAAGCCGTGAGGAACTGGCCAGATACTACGACCTGGTAAAATCCGTGGCACAGTCGGCAGTGATACACTCCCTGAACCGCAATGTTGACGTCAGCGTTAATACAGAATTCCAGACTCGCAGCGTCGACGATGTGATAGACAGCACCGTCAGCAACCCTCTGTTGCGCGATGTGCTGACAGGAATTCTGCCACTATATGCAGGAAAACGGCAGCGTACACCATTCTACACGCATGCACTGATAGCCGACTCTTACGACAACAGCGCCATGCGCATCGTAGGCGGAAGCAACAGAATGGCAGAGGCTATGGCCAACAAAATTGCCGACAACGGCGGACGCGTAATAGCACGCCAGAAAGCCGTGGAAATAGTATGCGACGAGAAACATGCCGTAGGGGTAAGAACCGACGACGGCAACTACTACCTTGCAGACATTGTAATAAGTGCCATCCATCCTGCCAGCACCATCCAACTTGTAAAGAGCAACCTCCTGCGCACTGCCTACCGACAACGTATAGAAGGCTTGAAAAATACCACGTCGGCATTTACCGTATACCTGAAATTCAAGAAAGACGCCGTGCCATACATGAACCACAACCTCTACTATTACAGGGGCGAGTCGACATGGAACTGCGAGGAATACGACAGCAAGTCGTGGCCGAAATATCTGCTTTACATGCACTTCTGCCATGAGCGCAATCCAAAGTTTGCACAAAGCGGCGAGATAATGACCTACATGAACTACGACGAACTCAGTCAATGGCACGACACGACAGTGGGTCATCGCGGCAGTGAATACGAAGAGTGGAAACGCAGAAAGGCACAGCAACTGATTGCTGCACTTGAAGAGCAAGTTCCCGGCATCAGCAATGACATTGACGGCTACTATGCGTCGACACCGCTCACACTTCGCGACTATACTGGCGTGCCAGAAGGGGCTATGTACGGAGTGGCTCGTGACAAAAACGAAATAGGAATAGGCAGCGTGTCCACGCGCACGCGCGTACCTAATTTATATATTACAGGACAGAGCATCATTCTTCATGGCATGCTCGGCACGCTGGCAGGAAGCCTGCTCACCTGTTCGGAAATTCTGTCGCTCGACGAGATTTTTGCACAGTTGACAAACGCACAAGAAACAAAGAAATGACAACGATGAAAGCCGTGGTATTCTACTATTCACAGAGCGGACAGGCTCTTGATGCTGCAAAGTCTATTTGCAGCAGTCTTTCCGACGTTGTCTACAAGCAGATTGTTCCTCAGCAGGAATATCCGTTCCCCTGGGATAAATACGACTTCTTCGGACAGTTCCCAGAGACACGCCTGCTGCTGCCGCCATCGGGTATCAAACCCATAGAACTGAGCGACGTAGAAGACGCTGACATCGTAATGATAGTGGGACAGTCGTGGTACCTGTCGCCATCGCTGCCGATACAGTCGTTCATGCAAGACGAAACAACAAGGCAGTATCTCAACGGACGAAATGTGGTGTTTGTCAACGTATGCCGGAATATGTGGCTGATGACAAGCCGCTGGCTGAAACAGGAGATGCGGAAGATAAATGCAAATCTCATTGGACAAATCATATTGCAGGACGAGCATCAGAATCTGGTGAGTGCCCTAACCATAGTGCGCTGGCTGATGTATGGCAAAAAAGCGCCATCCCTCGGACTGCCTGCAGCAGGTATTGCTGAAAAAGACATAAAGGATGCCACGCGTTTTGGACAGATTATCGCCAATAACTTTGAAAACGGCAAAACAGCAGAACTGCAAGACGACCTGCTTAGCGCAGGAGCCATCCACTACAAGCCTTCCGTGCTGTTTCTGGAAAAGGTTGGCTATCGCATGTTTGGCTTGTGGGCTCCGTTTATACGGCGACGTGGAGAATATGGTGACAAACGGCGCAAGACACGCCTCAACATGTTTTTCTACTATCTGCTTTTCGTGCTCTTCATCTTGTCACCATTCGCACAGATAGTGTTCTGGCTAACAGCACCATTCAGAAGAATAGCACACCATCGGGCAATAGACACGTCAGTGGACCGATAAGAAAAAACTAAACTACGAAAGAAATATAAAAACAATACATAATCAAAAATATGAATGTATATATAAATAAAATTGCGAAGTTCTTTCCAAACAGCCCCGTCAACAACAACGAGATGGAACAGTATCTTGGTATGCTGGAAGGCAAGCCGTCGCGAGTGAAAAACATCATCCTGCGCCGCAACGGCATAAAGCAACGCTACTATGCCCTTGACAAGCAGGGAAATGTCACACATACAAACGTGCAAATGGCTGCCAATGCAGTGAAAGGACTGCTTGGAAACGGACTTACAATCGACGACATCGACGTGCTGTCGTGCGGCACCGGCTCACCAGAAATGCTGATACCATCGCATGGCGTAATGGTGCACGGCGAACTTGGTGGAAGCAGACATACGGAAGTTGTTTCGTTTGCCGGCTCATGCTGCACGGGTATGGACGCTCTGAAATATGCGTGCATGGCAGTAGCACTCAACCCAGAAGCAAATGCTGTCACTGCGGCATCAGAACGAATATCTGCCTGGATGCGTGCCAACTACTTCGAGAAAGAGGCTGAATACCTGCAGAAACTGGAAGAACAGCCAATGCTGGCTTTCCAAAAGGAATTCCTGCGCTGGATGCTTTCCGACGGTGCCTTCGCTGCACTACTGCAAGGCAAGCCAAATACAGAAGGACTGTCGCTGCGCGTAGAATGGATTGACATAACATCTTTTGCCAATACCAAGGAGACGTGTATGTACGCCGGAGCAGAGAAAACCGAAGACGGAACAATGCGGGGATGGGCATCATATCCAGAACCGGAATGGCTCACGCACTCTATCTTCGCCGTAAAGCAAGACACGCGACTGTTGGACGAGAACATCGTGAAACTGGGCATTGATTTCCTGATAGAAATGGGCGAGAAACATAATTTCAAGCCCGCAGACGTCGACTGGTTCCTGCCCCACCTCTCGTCAATGTACTTCAAGGACAAAATACTACAGCAGTCAGAGGAGCGAAACTTCTTCATTCCAGAGGAAAGATGGTTTATCAACCTGCCACATGTGGGCAACATCGCATCGGCATCACCCTTTGCAATGCTTGAGGAACTGATGTATTCCGGAAAACTCGTGAAAGGACAGAAAATACTGCTCATGGTACCAGAGAGCGCACGCTTCTCTTACTGCTACTGCATGCTGACTGTCTGCTAAAAAAAGAAAACATGAAAATAGAGGAAGTTCCACAGGATCTGAAATACTATAAGGACACCGTTATCCGCGATGTCAACTATGCCGTAGACGAAGATGGCAAATACCGCGTGGTGATGAGCGACGGATGGGACGCCAAGAATATTGCGCTCGATGCCGCATGGGATGAGGTAAATGAGCAGTGCGAGGAAATTCTTGAGCGAATTCGCAAAGGCGAAAGCAGTCCTCTGGAATATCACGCTGCAAAGAATCTGATGTCGATAGATTTGCTTTCCGACTATACAGGTTTCTCGAAGCGCAAGATCCGCAAGCATTTTCAGCCAAAGAACTTCGCAAAACTTGACGATGAAACGCTGAGCACCTATGCTGACGTGCTGCGCATCACCGTAGACGAACTAAAAAAAGTCCCCCTGTAGGATAAGTATATGGAACTACAACTGGAACACCGCCCTGCTGCCCACTGCGAGAACGGCACGATTTCGTCGCTGCTCCGCTTCTATGGCATAGACCTGTCAGAACCAATGATTTTCGGACTGGCCAGCGGTCTCTTCTTTACACACATGCCTTTTGTAAAGATGGGCGGCATGGCCGTAACATCATTCCGCACATTCCCCGGCGTGCTGTTCAAGCGCATCACAAGACTGCTGGGCATAAAGACGGAGACACGCAGGTTTTTCAACAAGGAAAAGGCAATGCACGAACTGGACCGCCAACTGCAGGAAGAGCATCGCCCCGTAGGCTGCGTAGTTGGAATGTACTATCTGCCTTATGCTCCTGTGGAATATCGCTTCCATTTCAACGGCCACAACATCTGCATAATAGGTAAAGACGAAGAGACTGGCGAATACAGCGTTCTCGACACCAATGCCACCGAGAAGGTGACTATCAGCAGACGCGACCTTATAAAGGTGCGCTATGCCAAGGGAGGCACCTACCCTCTCCTGGGACAAATGTACTGGATAAAATCTGTGCCCGAACAACTGCCCGACCTGCGTCCTCTGATACTGAAATCCATAGCGAAGACATGCCACAACATGGTGTCACAGCCGAGTTTTATTCCCTTTGTTGGTGCCAATGGCATAAAATATATGTCACGGCGCATCCGTACATGGGAGAAAAAATATGGCCATCGACGCGCGCTGCTTAATCTGGCACAGGTGATACGCATGCTGGAGGAAATAGGCACTGGCGGAGCAGGTTTCCGCTTCCTGTACGGAGCATTCCTGCAAGAGGCAGCAGAAAAAACAGGTATCAGCGAACTTAACGACTTCTCGCAACGCATAACCGCAATAGGCGACTTGTGGAGAGAATTTGCGTATAAGGCATCGCGAATGTTCAAGAAGCGCAACAACGAAAACTATACCTTCGACGACCTGGGCGATATTCTGGGTCGCATAGGCGAACTGGAAGACGCCTTGTTCCGCGAACTTGGCGACACCGTAGCAAAACACATCTGATGAAACTAAGAATACTGACACTGTTCATCGTATTTACGCAGTTACAGGCTTTTGCCTACAAACTCACTGCGTATCTGCCAGAGCACAACCCTACAGGCACTGCTGTCATAGTATGTCCTGGAGGCAGTTACTTCTGGCTGGACAAAGACATTGAAGGTGTTCAGGTAGCACAGTGGCTTTGTCAGAACGGCATTGCAGCCTTCGTGCTTGAATACAGTCATGGCGGATGGGCAGCATACGCCTACAGGATTAGAGCCAAAGGCAGGACATTTCCTGCAGGCTTCAACGACTTGCAGCGCGCCATGCATGAGATATGTGCAAAGGCTAAGGAATATGCCATAAACCCTTTACAGGTGGGATGTATGGGCTTTTCGGCAGGCGGCCACCTCGTAATGCACTATGCAGAACAGACAGCAGGACAACCTTATGCCCCACTCTTCGTCGCACCAATGTATCCTGTAGTATCTATGACGGCTTCATGCACTCACAAACGCTCACGTCGCGGACTTCTTGGCGAACACCATAAGCGCAGCATGAGAGATTCGCTGTCACTGGAGAACCACGTGCCCGACAACTGCCCACCTGTATTTCTTATGAACTGCAACGACGACCCTGTTGTACACTTCCACAACTCCGAACTGCTTGACTCAGCACTAACAGCACACAGCATAGCACACCAATATGAGCACTACTTGACGGGAGGACACGGATTTGGTGCTACCGACAGTCTCACCACAGCAGAGGCACGTCAGTGGAAGCCCCGGTTTCTGGCATGGGTTAAAAATATAATAAACGACAGAAAATAATATACGACAAATACATGGTAAGTCTCTTCCTCAGAATATTTGACTTTCTGCAGCAGCGCAGGCGCTTATGCATCAGTCTGATGATAACACTCATCGCTGTGCTGGTGGCCATGATGGCATCTCTGAAATACAATGAGAATATCTACGATTTTCTCCCTATGAGTGCCAACGAGCAGAAAGCAATCACCGTATATCAGGATATCTCGGGTGGACAACGCATAGTGGCTCTCTTCAAAACGAAGGAAGGAGCAGAATACTCTGCCGACAGACTGACAGAAGCCGTGGACACTTTCCAGCAACAACTGATGAGCCACGCCGGAAGCAGGCACGTCAGGGAACTTACCACACAGGTTGATTTTGAGAAACTGTCGAGCATCACCGATTTCGTGTACTCAAACATGCCACTGCTGCTGTGCGATTCCGACTATGTCAGAATGGAGCAACTGCTGGCAACGCCTGACTTTGCCGATGAGCAACTGGCCAACGACGTACAGATGATAATGATGCCTGCCACAGGCTATTTCACGACCAGCATCAGCAACGACCCGCTTGGCTTCTTCTCGCCAGTGATGGAAAGGCTGCAGTCAAGACAGGCTTCGCTCCCGTTTGAGATAGACAACGGCTACATTTTCAGTCCTGGCGGCAAGTATGCCATTGCAATGCTTACCTCGCCATACGGCTCTATGGAATCGGCAAACAACGGACTGCTGGTAAATTATGTTGACAGCGTGTGCAAGGTGACGAGTGCTGCAGTGTCCGATGTGGAAGTAGACATAACAGGCTCGCCTGTTATAGCGGTCGGCAATGCATCTCAGATAAAGAATGACAGCCAGTGGGCCATCTCTATCTCAGTAACGCTGATCCTACTGCTGCTGGTGTTCTCTTTCAGAAAGGTGAAAAACCTGCTACTCATCGGATTTGCCATCATCTTCGGCTGGCTCTTTGCAATGGGATTTATTGCCGTGCTGCGTAGCGACGTCTCGCTGATAGTGCTGGGAATAGGCTCAATAATAATAGGTATAGCGGTGAACTACCCACTCCATTTCATTGCTCACACCGACCATGGCGGCACGGTGCGCGAGGTGCTGAAAGACATGGTGTCACCGCTGCTGATAGGAAACATTACCACGGTAGGAGCATTCGCTGCATTGATGCCTCTTGACGCGCCGGCACTCCGCGACCTCGGACTATTTGCCGCCTTCATGCTGATTGGCACGATTTTCTTTGTGCTGATTTTCCTGCCTCATCTGGTTAAGCAAAGAGCCGAAAAGGGCGAGGAGCGTCTTTCTTTCGGCCGTCTCTCGTCTGTATCGTTTGAGCGTCACCGCTGGATGATGTGGGTGATATTGCTGCTGACTATTGTTTTCGGCTACTACAGCCTTGACACTTCGTTTGATGCCAATATGCATCATATCAACTACATGACGCCGAAGCAGAAAGAACTGCTTGGCGAGTTGAGCGCTTCGGCCGGCCTTAACGATACCACAAACATATACGTCGTGACTGAGGGCAATTCGTGGAACGAGGCTCTCACACGCCGCAGCAGTCTGTCGCCAGTAATAGACAGTCTGCAACAGGCTGGTAGCATACGACGCGCCTCGAATGTCACACAATTTATTTCTTCAGAGGAACAGCAGGCAGAAAAGATAGCACGCTGGAAAAACTTCTGGCAGGCACATCGCGACGAGGTGATGCAACTGTTGGCGCAGCAAGCCCCACTCCACGGATTTAGCAGCGATGCTTTCAGCGACTTCCAGTCAATCGTCGACGCCAACTACGAGCCACATTCGTTCGACTATTTCGATCCTATCATTTCCACACTGCTCAACAGTTCGTTCAGCCACACCGACCGGAACTACTCTGTTGTAGACGTGATAAACGTTGACAGCAAGGACATTCCTGCACTTGAGTCACTGCTCAACTCTCGGCTTACCGACAGCGGATATGCCTTCGACTTCATGGGAATGAACAGTTCCGTGGCCAACTCACTCTCTGACGACTTCAACTATATCGGATTTGCCTGCGGACTGATTGTATTTGTGTTCCTGTGGCTTTCATTTGGAAGAATAGAACTGAGCATGCTGGCATTCATACCAATGGCCGTGGGCTGGATATGGATTCTGGGAATGATGAGCATGCTGGGCATGCAGTTTAATATTGTCAACGTGATATTAGCAACGTTTATCTTCGGTCAGGGCGACGACTACACAATTTTTATGACCGACGGACTGATAAACGAATATGCATACAAGAAGAAACTACTGCCCTCCTACAAGAACAGCATTATCATCTCAGCACTGATAATGTTCATCGGCATGGGCTCGCTCATCGTGGCACGCCATCCTGCGCTCTACTCGCTCGCACAGGTTACGATAGTGGGTATGCTTACTGTGGTGATGATGGCGTGGATAGTTCCACCGCTGATTTACGGATGGCTTGTCAGAACTGAAGGACAGACCAGGCTCACGCCAGTTACCCTTGAGCAGATAATCCGCACTATCTATTGCACAATATGCTATCTCATAGAATTACTCTACGGATGCATACTTGGCTTCTTTATGCACCTGATGCCATGCAACAAGAAATCAGGCAGAGCATGGCTGAGCCGCGTAATCCACCGCACGATGCATGTCAACATCCATCACATTTGGGGTGTCAATTCATTTGTGCGCAACGAACATAACGAGACGTTCAGTCGCGGCAGCATTCTCATCTGCAACCACACGTCCATACTTGACCCGATATATATGCTGGCTCTCGACCCACATGTGCTGATGATTATCAGCGGCAAGGTGTGGAAAAATCCTGTGGTGCATCTGCTGTTCCGCGTAGCAGGTTTCATAAATCTTGACCAGCCGATGGAAAGATTGCAGGCGAAGATAAGCAAAGCCATTGACGAGGGATATAATGTAGTGCTATTCCCTGAAGGCATGCGCACCGACGGTCGTATTCGCAGGTTCCACCGCGGCGCTTTCCAGATGGCGCAGGAGATAAAGGCCGACATTCTGCCGATATACATGCATGGAGCCGGCCACGTAATGCCAAAGAGCAGCGGTTTTGCAGCACGCGGAAGAATTGACGTAGAAATAGGCAAGCGAGTGACTTACGGCGAGTTGTCGTCATACGGCAAGATGTCGATGGAGATAGCCCATAACTTCCATTTGCAATATGTTGAGCACTATGCCGACATGCAGCGCCGTATTGAGGACACCCACTATTTCCACCATTACATTATATATAAATATACGTACAAGGGAATAGGTCTGGAAAGAGAGACGCGGCGACTGCTGAAACAGCACGACGACTTCAGCCAGGCGATTGACAACTACACACCCACTGACAGCAAGTCGGGCGTAGTGTCGATAGTGAATGCCGCACACGGTCAGTTCTCACTGATGTTTGCACTGGTACATTCTGAGACAGAGGTACACTCCTACGTCACTGACGAAGACGACTATGCCTTGGCTATGGCAATGGAGCCAATGCCAGAAAATCTGCACATACACAGAGTGGCCGATACTGCAGAAGCCCTGCAGACTGCCAAAGACACGAACATAATAAATCTATCAGAAATAATATGAACACGAAGTTTGATGACATCCGCCCATACGTAGATACAGAGATACCCGACGCAATGCAGCGCATTGCTAACCATCCTGCCTTGCCGCTGCTGGCTTCCTACGTGTTCCCGGAAAAGCCGCTTGAGGAGGTGAAAGCGCTTCTGCTCTCCTTCCGCTCTATCAATGACTTCCAACATGGCGTCATGCACCGCGTCAACGAGCAGATAATCAATAAGAGCATAACAGAATTCTCATACGGCGGACTGGAGCATCTTAAACAAGGTACACCGTATCTCTTCGTAAGCAACCACCGCGACATAATGCTTGATGCCTCTCTTCTGCAGAATGTTCTTGCAGACAACGGACTGGAGACTTCGCAGATTACGTTTGGTGCCAACCTTATGATGCACGACCTTGTGATAGATATCGGCAAATCGAACAAGATGTTCCGCGTAGAGCGTCCTGGCGGCAGCATCAAGGATTTCTACAACCGCCTGCTCCACCTGTCGGAATATATACGCTATGTTATTTGCGAAAAGAAGGAGTCTGTATGGATTGCGCAGCGCAATGGGCGCACCAAGGACGGAAACGACAAGACGGACCAAGGCGTGATAAAGATGTTCTCGATGAGCGAGACGAAGGACAATGTTGCCTCAATAGCCAACCTGAACATTGTACCAGTGGCTGTGTCATACGAATGGGAGTCGTGCGATTTGCTTAAGGCTATCGAACTCTATGAAAGCCTCAACGTGAAATATATGAAGAAGCCCGGCGAAGACCTTAACAGTATTCTTACCGGCATATTGCAGCCTAAGGGACGCGTCCACTTCCAATGCTGTGAGCCAATACACACAGAAGAACTCACGCCCTTCGCCGACTGTGTCAGCACGGAGTACCACCGCCAGGTGGCGCAACTCATAGACGAGCGCATTCTCGCAGCCTACAAACTCTGGCCGACCAATTACATTGCTCACGACATGCTCAGCGGTTCGCGACAGTATAGCGACCACTATACCGAAGCCGAATACAAAGCCTTTGAGGAGCACATGAAACCTCTGGAGCAGTATGAATGTAACCAAAGCGTGCTGCGCAACATCTTCCTGCACATATATGCAAATCCCGTAAACAACAAAATTTAATTACACAATAAGTATGAAAGAACGTATCAGACAATTGTTAGAAGATGCACTGCCTCTGGTAGACATTGACTCTCAATTTCTTTTCACGGAACTCGACTCTCTGGGTATAACGACTATTCTTATGACGCTGTCATCAGAATATGGTATTGAACTGGAGTCTTCGGATGCCACACCAAAGAATCTGCGCAACCTTGACACCATAGTAGCAATGGTGGAAAACAAACTTTCAAAATAATGAACCGCCTCGCAAGTTTAGAGCATTATCTGCAATACCATGCTCAGCATCAGCCTGACAAGGTGGCTGTAGTGGTTGACGACCATGAGACCACCTATGGCCAGTTGTGGCAAATGGTGGAGGAGCGCGCTGCTGCCATCAAGTCTACAGGACTTCAGAAGGGTGCCGTCGTGGCTTTCCGCACCACGCAGACACTCGACTTTCTGGTGGAATATCACGCCATTCACTGGGCTGGCGGCGTAGCCCTGCCCCTGGAGCGCGACATGCCGGAGGGACGCTTCTGCGAAGTAGTAAAACGCTATGAGGACTTCACGGCTCCCGACGATGTGGCAGACATACTGTTTACAACAGGTACAACGGGCGACTCCAAGGGTGTGATGGTAAGCAACAGGGCCATCATTGCCGACGCAGAAAACCTGATAGACAGGATTGGCTTCACGCCAGAACTGACGTTCATCATCTGCGGACCTTTGAACCACATTGGCAGTCTGTCGAAAATATTCCCCGTTGTCGTGCAAGGCGCAACGCTATACATCCTTGAGGGAGTGAAAGACCTTGGCAAACTATTCCATGCCATGGACTATCCCTGCCCCAAAGTCGCCACATTCATGGTGCCTGCAACGGTACGCATCTTGCTGCAACTGGCAAAGAAGCAACTGGCAAGTTATGCCGACAAGATAGACTTCATAGAGTCTGGCGGCGCACCACTTCCCCCGTCTGACATGCAGGAACTCTGTGCTACGCTGCCCAAGAGCAGATTGTACAACACCTATGCCTCAACAGAGACTGGTATAGTGTGCTCCTACAACTACAACGACGGCATATGTCTGCCAGGCTGTCTCGGCAATCACATGAAAAACAGCGAGGCATTTATCACCCCCGAAGGACGTGTCGCCTGCAAGGGAGAGACCCTGATGACCGGTTATGCCAACGACCCGGAGCGCACCAACGAGATACTGCGCGACGGAATAGTCTACATGGCCGATAACGGCGAGATAGACGCAGAGGGACGCCTGTTCCTGCAAGGGCGAAACGACGATGTGATAAACATTGGCGGATACAAGGTGACACCGACTGAGGTGGAAGATGCGGCACTCTCTTTCGACGGCGTGAAAGACTGCATCTGCATCAGCGCCAGCGTGCCAGCCATGGGAACAGTGCTGAAACTGCTCTACGTAGCAAAAGACGGGATGGCCATCGACAAGCGCTCACTGGCCAAACATATTGCCGGTCAGATAGAAGCCTACAAAGTGCCTATGCGCTACGAGCAGGTGGACAGCATTGCACGCACATACAACGGCAAACTGAACAGAAAATACTACAGACAATAATATACGAAAATCAAAACAGAGGACAATATGCAACTATTTCCAGAACTACAAAAGAGTTATACTGCCGACAAACTTAGTGCTCGCGAGGCTCAGCGCCTGGCCGAGTTTATAGCATGGGGGCCTGTGGTCTTCCAAGCCTCACGACTGATGATCAAGTTTGGCATACTCGACTTGATACGCGACTCACAGAATGGTCTGACCCGCCAAGAGATTTGCGAACAGACGAAACTGTCTGACTATGCAGTAAAGTGCCTGCTTGAGGCTTCGCTGTCTATTGGCACCGTAATCATCGATACCGAGACCGACCGCTTCTCACTTTCAAAGACTGGCTGGTTCCTGCTCAACGACCCTGCGACACGCGTCAACATCGACTTCAACCACGACGTAAACTACGAAGGCTGGTTCCTGCTCGAAGAGTCACTTCGCAACGGCAAACCAGAGGGATTGCGCCACTTCGGCGACTGGCCAACAATTTATCCAGGTCTGTCAAGTCTGCCAGAACAGGTGCAGAAAAGTTGGTTTGGCTTTGACCATTTCTACAGCGACTCTTCTTTCCCCGAGGCACTGAAGTTGATATTCGACGAGCACCACGTGAAGTCGCTCTACGATGTAGGCGGAAATACAGGAAAGTGGGCTCTGCAGTGCGTAGGCTATGATGACGATGTTCAGGTGACTATTCTCGACCTGCCACAGCAGATTGCGCTGATGCGCGATAACGTGAAAGGAAAGACAGGAGCCGACCGCATCAGCGGATATGGCATAAACCTGCTCGACAAAGATGCTTTCTTCCCCAAGCGCGAAGGCGGACTGGATGCTATATGGATGAGCCAGTTCCTCGACTGCTTTAGTATGGAAGAGATAATCGACATCCTGACACGCGCAAAAGAGGCAATGACCAGCGAGACACGCATATACATCATGGAGACACTGTGGGACCGCCAGCGCTTTGAGCCGGCAGCCTTCTGCCTGACCATGACAAGCCTGTATTTCACGGCTTTGGCTAACGGCAACTCCAAGATGTACAACACAGAAGACATGGAGCACTGCATTCGCGAGGCCGGACTGGAAATAGAAACAATCCACGACCACCTCGGACAGGGACACTCCATCCTGGTCTGCAAGTTGGCCAGTTGACTGTTCTTTTAGCAAAGTCTGAGCAAGGCAGTGCGGAGAATTATTAAACGTGAATTCTGAATAGCAAGCAGCAGATGGAACAATCGTGGACAGGTAAGACCTATGGCAACACATGGATGCACAGGTGGCTCATACGCCTTCTGCGCATTGTGGACATGCGCCCCATTTACGTCATTTGCGCCGTGTTTATCATCCCCGTTACGCTGGTGATAAGCCCTGGCGGACGCTACATATACCGTTTCTTCCGTCAGCGCATGGGCTACGGAAGACTTCATGCGGCATGTAGCACTTACGTCAACCACTGTCTGTTCAGCCAATTAGTCATTGACAAGTTTGCCATGTGGGCCGGCAAGAAGTTTAAGATAGAACTCGTAGGCTACGACAACTATCTGCGGCTCGACAAGGAGCCAGAGGGCTTCGTACAGTTGAGTTCGCACTTCGGCAACTACGAGATAGCCGGCTACTCACTGCATGCCGTCAACAAACCATTCAATGCTCTCGTCTTCTGGGGCGAGAAGAAGTCGGTCATGGCCAACAGGAACAGGATGTTCGGCAATACAAACATCCACATGATACCTATTAGCGAGGACATGAGCCACATGTTTGAGATCAACCGCGTGCTGTCCGACGGCGAGACTCTCTCCATCCCTGCCGACCGCATCTACGGCTCTGAAAAGTTCATCAGGCTCGACTTCCTTGGTGCTGAGGCCCATTTCCCCTACGGCCCGTTTGCCATAGCCACACAGCGCTGTCTGAAAGTGCTATCGGTAAACGTTGTCAAGACATCGGCCAGACAATACAAGATTATTGTCAAGCCTCTTGACTACGACACGTCACTACCCCGCCGCCAGCAGATTGAACAGTTGGCACGCAGTTATGTGGCCGACCTTGAAGCCAACGTTCGCGAGTATCCCACACAGTGGTACAACTTCTTCGATTTCTGGCATCAATAGGAACAAAAATCCAGACAGTACTGTTAAGAAAAAAACAACTGCTGTGACGAAAATAAAAACAGTGTTTACAAAAATAAAAACAGCTGTGACGAAAATAAAAACAGTGTTTACAAAAATAAAAACAGCTGTGGCGAAAATAAAAACAGCTGTGGCGAAAATAAAAACAGTGTTTTTTTCAGAAAACACTGTTTTTATTTTTGTAAAAAGCGTTGTGCCGGTTACGCTATACCGACCGCTTCATTTTAGAAGATAATCCACTTCACGAGATTGCCCTGTGCATCGAAGTAGAACTCGCCATACTCTCCGTCGTTGCGCAAGGCAACCTTGTAGTCGGTGCGTGTGGAATTATAACGCTTCACGTTCTGCAGGCCATACAGCGTATACACCTTGTAATTGCCGCTGTTGCGCGTGAACTTGAAGTTGCTCATACCTCCCTTAGCCCATTCTGCCTGCACGTCGCGTACTGGCATGCCTTTCTTGAGGAAACTCATCGTGTTACACTCTTCTTCAGCAAAGACAACCATAGTCCATCTGCCCTCTGCGTCTTTTCCTACGGCTCCACACAGCGTCTGCTCGTTGTCACGAACTACAGCCAGATATGGACTACCTGATTTGTATTCAGGCAAAAGATGCACATCGGGGCCAGACCAAGAATAGTTGAGCACGAGCGACTTATCACCTTCAGTCACTGTGAGGGTAAAGAGAACCGTATTACCCTTATTGCCAAAGTTCATCACGTTCACTTCCACCTTGGCTGATCCTTTGCCCACACCTATCATATTTTCTCCGCCGAGACTAAACTTCTTCAGATTAACCGTCGTCTTGAAGTTAGAGGCTACATACCTCGTACCAGCCCTCTTGGCCATAGCGGCCTCCTGCCTCGACTTGAACCTGACAGTATAGACGGCATTCACCTTCTTGCCATTGCACAACACGTAACTGTTGATTATGCTGCCACGATCCATTGGCACTGTCGCACCTCCCTATGCTGACAACAAGGACACATGCAACAGGAAAACGGCTATAATGACTGCCCTGAATGTATTCATACTATGGATGAGCGGGATAAAAACCTCCGAAAGGCGTATGTCTCTCGGAGGTTTTCTGATATGTTTTATAGCAACATGCTACAAAGCAGCGGCATTGAACAGATAGTCGTACAAACAACTGCACACGCCAAACAGGACAATGCCTGCCGTACAGAGAGCCAAGGCTACACGTGTGGTGGCCGCTGTGCGGAAGGTGGGCAGTGGAGTTTCGCAAGGCGTGATATACATAGCCTTGACGATGCGCAGATAGTAGTAGAGCGACGGAACAGTATTGATGAGTGCCACAAACACTACAAAGTATGCCCAATAGGAACCCTGCTGCGCTGCTGCCATGAAGACAAAGAACTTTGAGAACATACCCGCAAACGGAGGGATGCCTGCCAGCGAGAACAGTGCCAGCGTCATAAGGAAAGTGAGACGCGGATTAGTCTGATACAAGCCATTGTATGCCGAAAGCATGGTGAGAGGCTGGCCGTTGACCTTTGAGCACTGGCCATTGTGTTCCACTGCGCTGATAACTGTAAATACTGCCATGTTGGCTACTACATAGACCAGCACATAGTACATCAGCGACGCCATGCCCATCTGCGATGCGCCAATTACGGCAAGCATGATATATCCAGCCTGGGAGATGGAACTGAAAGCCATAAATCGCTTAAGTTCCTGCTGACGCAATGCAAAGAGATTGGCCACGGTGATAGAGAGCACGATGACTATATAGAGCATATACTCCCAGTACTCTGTAAGAGGCTGGAACACCTTGGCCAGAATAGCCATCAGGGCAAAGGCTGCAGCGCCCTTTGATACAACACTGAGATAACCAGTAACAGCAGTGGGCGCACCTTCGTAAGTATCGGCTGTCCAGAAGTGGAAAGGCACGAGAGAGAGTTTAAAGCCCAAGCCACTGAAGAAGAATACAAGTCCCGTCAGCAGCATTGGCATCTGACTCTTGAAGTTTGTCAGGAAAGCAATATGCTTTGCTACATCATCGAAATACAATGTGCCCACAGCACCATACAGGAACGAAATGCCATAGAGCATCACGCCACTGGAGAATGTTGCTGTAAGAATGTATTTTGCTGCTGCTTCTGCCGAGGTTTTGCGATACTTGTCGAATGCCACCAGACATGCCATAGGCACAGAGGCAGTTTCCAGTCCGAGGAAGAACATAAGGAAATTGCCGCTCGACGTCATCATAAACATACCCAGAAGCGTAGAGAGAACGAGCAGATAGAACTCGCCTTCGTACTTGACATTCTGCTCCTGCGACTCTATCCATGGCTGAGCCATCAGCACAACGACGAGAGTGCCTGCTGCAAGAATGGCTTTCATGACATTTGCTGCCTTGGTGGCCACATACATGCCGCCAAAGGCCTCTGCAGGCGAAGCAGTGAGACACACTGTGGTCACAATGGCCAGCAGACCAATGGTCGTGGCTGCAAGCGTGTAGCCCTTAACTTTCTTGCCGGCAATGATAAAATCCTGAATGAAGACTACGATGAGGGCCAACACAAGGAACGCCTCAGGTATCATATTTAAGAATTGTCCGTAATTCATAATATCATTTACATTTTGACAATTTACAATTTACTTTTTAGATGATATTAGCCAAAATTGGACCTACAGCATCGCTTATGACATTGCTTGCCCACAGTGGGAACAATCCAAGGCCAGCAACACAGGCTATGAGGCATATCACGGCAACGCGCTCATCCCAGGTGGCATCGGTGAGTTCAAGGTAATGCGGATTTTTCACCTCGCCATAGAGTATCTTTCCAACTACGCGCAGGATGTAGACTGCTGTAATCACGATTGACGTACATGCGATGATGGTAGCGACACGATGGAACGTATCAGCATTCTCAAACGAGCCGACAAAAATCGTCATTTCTGCAATGAAGCCCGAGAAGCCTGGCAGACCGAGATTGGCAAGACCTGCTATCACATAGCCTACGGCAAGGAATGGCATTATCTTCATCAGTCCGTCAAGATATCGTATGTCACGCGTATGCGTACGGCCGTATATCATACCGATGAGGGCAAAGAAGAGGGCTGTCATAAGTCCGTGGGAAAGCATCTGCAGGATAGCGCCGGTGCATGACGTCTTTGTCATCATAAGCAGGGCAAAGAGCACCAGTCCGCAGTGAGACACAGACGAGTATGCATTGATATACTTAAGGTCTGTCTGCACACAGGCAGAGAAGGCTCCGTAGACCACGGAGATTGTAGTAAGGATGAGGAATATCCATGCCAACTCGTAAGCAGCATCGGGCAACAGATACATTGCTACGCGGAAACAGCCATAGCCTCCGAGTTTCATCAGCACACCAGCGTGGAGCATGGAAACGGCTGTTGGTGCCGAAGCATGACCGTCGGGCGACCATGTGTGGAACGGGAACAGGGCACCAAGCACTCCGAAGCCTATGAAGATAAACGGGAAGAATATCTTCTGGATTTCTACTGGAATGTTGTGCATGGCTGCTATCTCGTTGACATTCATTGTCGTTGCACCGCTGAAGTAGTAGATGCCAAGGATGCCGAGAATGAGCAGTGCCGAACCGCCCATGAGCATAAGCGTAAGTTTCATGGCGGCATACTCCTTTTTGCCTGAGCCCCAGACTCCGATAAGCAGATACATCGGGATGAGGGCTACCTCATAGAACATGAACATGGTAAACATGTCAGTGCAGATGAAGAAGCCATATACGCCGGTTGACAAAAGAGTGAACCACAGGAAATATTCCTTTGTGAGAGGCTTCAACTGCCACGAGGCGAACGTGCCTGTAAATACGATGATGCTTGACAGCAACAGCATCACCACAGAAATGCCATCTACTCCCACAGAATAAGCAATGTTGAGAGGCTTGAACCATGGGGTGCTTGCCACGAGCAACATCACGTCGGTATTGCCGGCAGCACGCTGCTGAATGAAGTATATGGTAAGCCACACCGACAGTGCCAGCAGACAACTTGCACCAGCCACCATCACGCCACGCACCTGATTGAGACTCTTGGCAAGCCAAAGCCCCAGCAGCATCAGTGCGGGAATTACTACGAATAATGTTAATATACTCATTTTCGTTATGTCGTTATTACGTTATACCGTTATTACGATTATATTGCAAGCAGTATTAATGTCAATGCCACTGCTCCCGTGAGGAACCAGACAGCATACTGGCGCACGTCGCCACTCTGCCATGGGCGCAGGCTCTCACCTGCCTCGTTGGCTCCCCATGCCATGAAATTGAACGTTCCGTCGACAACATGGCGGTCAAACCATGCTATTGGCGTGGAAACACAGCGGAAGATAATGCGGTGTGTGACATACTGCCATATCTCGTCCTGATAGAAACGCTTATATGCGGCACGATGCAGGCGCGGGAATGTCTTGTAAAGGCGGTCGGCGATTGGCTGGCTTTCACCTTTATATATATATGTGGCCAGCGCGATTGAGCACAAGGCTATCACAATGCTGGTACCTGCCACTGTCCAGTCAAGATGAATGTCGTAGGCCTGACCACTTGCCGAAACAAGATGTCCAAATGGCAGGAAACCACACAGAATGGTGACGGCGCTAAGGAATATCAGCGGAATGGTCATCGTGAGGGGTGCCTCATGCGGTATGTGACGCTCATGCGCCTCCTTGTTCTCCGTTCCCCAGAAGATTCCGTAGTAGAGGCGGAACATATAGAAGGCCGTCATGGCTGCAACTCCTGTCATAATCCATCCACAAACAGGACTGTAATGCATGCATGCGGTAAGTATCTCGTCCTTGGAGAAGAACCCGGAGAACGGAGGTATGCCAGCAATGGCAAGACAGGAGATGAGAAATGTGATATGTGTTATCGGCATGTACTTACGCAATCCGCCCATCATTGCCATCTCGTTGGAGTGGACGGCATGAATGATGCATCCGGCTCCAAGGAACAGGCAAGCCTTAAACATAGCGTGCGTAAAGAGGTGGAACATTGACGCCATATAGCCAAGTTGTGCATGGTTGTCAAGCACTGCGTGCTCTCCTGGCAGACTTACTCCAAGAGCCACCATCATAAAGGCTATCTGGGAAATCGTAGAGAAGGCCAGCACGCGCTTGATGTCGCTCTGCGCGCAAGCCACTGCTGCTGCATAGAATGCAGTGAACACGCCAACCCACACAACTATTGAGAGTTGGGGCTGTGCATACTCTATCCACAACGGGAACATACGGGCAATCTGGAACACACCTGCTACCACCATCGTTGCGGCATGGATGAGCGCCGACACTGGCGTCGGGCCTTCCATTGCATCGGGCAACCAGATGTGAAGAGGGAACATGGCAGACTTACCTGCACCACCGATGAACATCAATACCAGAGCCGTGGGCAGTATGAACGCGCCAGCGGCTACAGCCTTGGCTGCATTGCCTGCTATGAACGGCGTAGCGCCCTCGCCCATCACGACATTTCCTGCAAACGAGAATGAGAACGAATCGGTGTAATAGCCGAAGAGCAGGATGCCCACGAGGAAGAACATATCGGCAAAGCGCGTTACGATAAATGCTTTCTTAGAGGCAGCAATGGCCGGCTTCAGCGGATAGTAGAAGCCGATGAGCAGATAGGAACTCACACCCACAAGTTCCCAGAACAGATACATCTGGAAAATGTTGGTGGCCACAACGAGTCCAAGCATGGACATCGTGAAGAGCGAGAGGAAGGCATAATAGCGCTGGAAGCCTTTCTCTCCATGCATATAGCCGAAGGAATAGATATGCACCATGAGGCTAACAGTGCTTATAACTATCAGCATCATTACAGAGATGGGGTCAAGCAAGACACCCATGTCGAAATGCAGATTTCCCAACGGCAGCCACGTAAAGTTGTAGGGAACAACTGTGGGCAGCGTGCCATCGGCCAGTCGGTCGGCCGTGAAATAAGCGAAGGCTGTAAGATAGGATATCACGGTGACGAGACCAAGTGATGTCGTACCGATGATGCCTGCCGTCTTGTGTGACATCTTCATTCCTGCCAATGCCAGGATGACAAACGACAATGCCGGCAGCAGCAGAATAAGGAAGGAATAACTATATATTTCCATAGTTCGTATCTTAGTGTTTTAATTCTGTCAGACTGTCAACGCTGTCGCTGTGGAAGTTGCGATAGACATTGATTATGATGGCAATGGCTACTGCCGACTCTGCAGCAGAGACTCCTATGGAGAAGAGCGTCATAAACATGCCTTCCATGGTGCCAGGATAGAGCAGACGGTTGAAGGCTGCAAAATTGATGTCGACAGCATTCAGTATCAGTTCTACCGAGATGAGCATGGCGATGAGGTTACGGCGTGTAACGAAACCAAACACCCCGATAAAGAACAAAAGTGCAGAGAGCACGAAATAACATTCTATAGGTACCATATCGTTTACTCCTTTTCTACTTTACGTGAAACAAACAGTGCTCCGATTATGCATGCGAGCAGGAAGAGAGATATGAACTCAAAAGGCAGCACATACTCATAGCGGCCGGCTCCTACGAGAGCCTGTCCTACTGCTTTCATCGGCACTTCCTCATCGGCTACAAGCCCGAAATTGCCAAGGAACTTGAACTTCAGCATGGTGAGCAACACGGTAGCAAATGCTATGATGCAGATCATAGCGCCCCAAGCCACCCTGCTGCCTTTCATTCTCTCCGTAAGTCCCTGCAGCGTGCGCTTCGACACGAGTTGGATGGCGAAAACGTAGATCATCGTCACACCACCTGCATAGACAGAAATCTGTGCTGCGCCGAGGTATGTATAATCGAGCAGGAAGTAAATGCCTGCCACTGCGAACAGCACAAAAAGCATGAACGTGGCGGCTCTCATAATGCGCTTTGTTGTGACGCACACCACTGCCGAACCAATGATGACAAGCGCAAGGATGCAAAACATTATAATATTACTCATAAGGCGTGTTACTTCGTTTTAGTGTTGAACTTGCCGATCTGCTGCGGTGCACCGCCATCAATAATGTTAGGCAGCGAGCCGCCCTGATATATCTCCTTGTCGAGATGCAGCACGAGGTGTGAGCGGTCGAAGACGGCATTCTCAAAATCGTTGGTAAACTCGATGGCATCGAAGTTGCATGCATTGGTGCAGAGTTGGCAGAACATGCAGTCACCAAGGTCGTACTGGTAGTCAATCAACTGGCGTTTCTTCTTGCCGTCTACCTCTACCATTTCAGACTTTATGGTGATGGTGCCATTAGGACATGCTTTCTCGCACAGCGTGCACGCCGTACACTTGTATGCCCCATTCTCGTCGCGCTTGAAGACCAGCCGGCCACGATGGCGTTTGGCTACGTGGAGCGTGGTCTTGCGGTTTTCGGGGTACTGCTCAGTAGATTTGTTGGTGAAGAAATCCTTGAAATACTCCTCCCAGGTAATCTTCATTCCCGTGGCGAGTGTTTTCAGAGCGTGCCCGATTTCTCCGAAATATGTTTGTTTGTTTTCCATTTTCTAAAAATCCTATAGGTCTTTATAAGACTTATTGCCTTACTTAATATAAATTCCCAGCGCAACGACAATAGTCATCAGCACAAGATTGACGAGCGAAAGCGGCATAAGATACTTCCACTCCAACTTAAGGATCTGGTCTATGCGCAGACGTGGGAAGGTCCACTTGACCCACATCAGAATCCATACCAGTGCAAATGTCTTGCCGAGGAACCACACGACACCAGGGATGTAGTTCATCACGGTGTCAAATCCTGCTATGCCGATATTGAGTGGTGCCCAGCCGCCGAGGAATACCGTGGCGGCGATGCCGGCAATGATGAAGAGGTTGAGGAATTCGGCAAGATAGAAGAAGCCAAAGCCCATGCCGCTATACTCAGTATGGTGACCAGCAGTGAGTTCGCTCTCTGCTTCTGCCATATCAAACGGGCCACGGTTGGCTTCTGCGTTTCCTGCCACGAGGAAAACGAGGAATGCTATAACAGCAGGCACGTGACCCTGGCAGACAAGCCAGCGGAACGGACCTGTCTGCGCTTCCACGATACCAGACATCTGCATTGTGCCGGTCAGAATGACGGCTGTTATCAGACAGAGGCATAGCGACATCTCGTAACTTATCATCTGCACTGCACCGCGCATGGCCGAAACAACAGAATACTTGTTGTTGGAACTCCATCCTGCCAGGAAAATTCCCACAACTCCGACAGAGGAGATGGCAGTAAGGAGGAATACGCCCACATTGAAGTCAAGCACGGTAGCGCCATTGTTCCACGGAAGGAAGGCGAAGGCGCCTACGCTGCCTATTATCACAAGGAGCGGGGCTATGGCATACAGCAACTTGTCGGCACGGTCAACGAAGAAAATCTCCTTGATGAGCATCTTCAGCACGTCGGCAAACACTTGCAGCAATCCCCACGGGCCTACGCGCATCGGGCCAAGACGGCACTGGAAGTAGGCGCAGACCTTGCGCTCCATGAAAATCAGCACTATTGCTATCAGTGCGTAGCCTACAAGCAGGGCTACGCCCACCAGCACGCACTCGATCAATATCGACAAGAAGTCTCCCAGCCCCAGCGTGTTGCGCAGGAGACCGTCGAACCATTGTGTTATAATAGAAAAGTCGAACATAACTTCTTACTTTTTTATCTTTTTACTTTATACCTTTAGCGGTCGATGTCTGGTATCACAAAGTCGATGGCAGCACCTGTGGCCACGAGGTCGGCAATCTTCTGGCCGCGCAGCATCGGGTCGAGGGCTCCGGTAAGCGACAATCCCATAGGACGCATCTTCAATCTGTACGGGCTCTTGTCGCCACGTGAGTCGAGGTAAACGCCAAATTCGCCACTGGCACCCTCAACAGAGAAATACCACTGGCCCTCGGGCACTTTGATTACAGGCTTCTGCTTCACGTAGAAGTCGCCCTCCGGGATGTTGTCAATGAGTTGCTCAATGATGTGCAGGCTCTGATACATCTCGGCAATGTGGATGTTGAAGCGAGCCATCGAATCGCATGTCGTATCGGTAATCTGCTCCCACTCCACCTTGTCGTACATATCATACGGATGGTTCTTGCGAACGTCGTTCTTCCATCCGGAAGCACGGCCGGCAGGACCAGTCACGGCATAGTTGATGCAGTTTTCGCAATTCATCACACCGACATTTTCCAGACGGTTGTGAGTGATGATGTTGTCGCCGAAGACGTCGACATACTCCTGTATGATGGGCTTCATATACTTCAGAAGATCCTTTACGTTCTTTACGAAGTTGGGATCGATGTCGTCCTGAAGTCCGCCAATGCGATAGTAGTTCTGTATAAGGCGTCCGCCCGTGGTCTCTTCCATGCAGTTGAGCACGTGTTCACGGTCACGCATGCAGTAAAGGAATGCCGTAAGTGCTCCCATGTCCTGAGCCGTACAGCCGCAGTAAAGCAGGTGGCTGTCAAGACGCTGCAACTCATCCATTATAGTGCGGATGTACTTGATGCGGTCGGTCAGTTCGATGCCCATGCCTTCCTCGATGACGCCAACAAGAGCGTGGCGGTGCATCATGGCACTGAGGTAGTTCAGACGATCGGTCAGCGCCAGAGTCTGCGGATAGGTCATTCCTTCCCACATCTTCTCTATTCCGCGATGGATATATCCAAGATGTGGATAGATGCGTTTCACGGTCTCGCCGTCAAGTACGGTCTGCAGGCGCAGTACGCCGTGGGTTGACGGGTGTTGTGGACCTATGTTGACAACATAGTCGTCGCTTCCAAAAAGTTTATTCTGCTTGGACTGCAGGTTGCCGTCCTTGTCGATGAAGTACTCAAGTCCGTAGTCATACTCCGGCTCGTCGTCGAGCGAGTAACTGTCGTCAAACTTCCAGTCCTTGCGGAATGGATATCCCTTGAAGTCGGTGCGCAGATAGAGGCGGCGCATGTCTGGATGGCCAAGGAAGACGATGCCGAAGAAGTCGTAGACCTCACGCTCCAACAGGTCGGCCACCTTCCAGATGTTTATAACCGACGGAACGTAATAGAGCAACTGTCCGTCAGTATCGCCGGTTCCGTTCGACGACATGCCGTCGCCGCACACCTTGCTCTTTGCCAGCAACTTAACGCTGCAGCGCTCGTGAGTCGCACTGTTCTCCAGAATATAGATACAGCCAAGTCCCTCCTCTGCGCCGAAGTCTTCGCCGACGATGGTAACGAGATAGTCGAAGCCTTTCTTTTCCTTCAAGTTCTGCATCTCCTGTGCGAACTTGTCAAAATCAAATGATAGGAACTCTAATTTCATGCCTTCTCCTCCTCTACTTTAGTCTCTGCCTGGGCAGACTTCAATTCTTCAGCGAACTCCTTGGGCACATCGGTCACGACGATAGTCTCGCGGCTGTGGTCGCCATGCTTCTCGCGGAATGTCAGTTCCATGTTCGATACTCCCTGTTCCTTCTCCGCTGCTGTCTGCTTGTGGTTGGCTCCGCCGAAGAACTTCTCGGCCTTCACCTTGCGCTGCAGTTGCATCATGCCGTACAATATGGCTTCCGGACGCGGAGGACAACCTGGGATGTAGACATCAACGGGCACTATCTCGTTAATGCCCTTCACTACGTGATAACTCGACTTGAACGGGCCGCCGCTGATAGTGCATCCGCCAACGGCCACAACATACTTGGGCTCGGCCATCTCGTCGTAGAGGCGCTTGAAAACAGGTGCAAACTTGGTGGTAATAGTACCTGCCACCATTATCAGGTCAGCCTGTCGTGGCGAGTTGCGCGTTACCTCGAAGCCGAAGCGGGCAAAGTCGTAGCGAGCGCAGCCGCAGGCCATGAACTCAATGCCGCAGCACGATGTACCGAACGTAAGCGACCATAGCGAATTGCTACGGCCCCAGTTTATCAACTGGTCGAGCGAGCCCGTAATCACGTTGACTCCGCCCTCGTGCAGTTCATCAATAATGCGCTCCAGCGTGTTGTTGTCTTTCCACTCCTCGTAAGGGATGCTCTTGATGTGCGGTCTGGGCAGACCGTTGTTCGACTTGACTGTCGTAGCGTCGTTTCTTACTTCCATTCCAAGTCTCCTTTCCGCCAGGCATAGGCCAGGCCCAAAACAAGTACTACCAGGAAAAAGCCGATGCTCAGCAGCGCTGCAGCACCAAACTCCTTTACTACTACTGCCCACGGGTAGAGGAATACCGTCTCCACGTCGAACATAAGAAACAGGATGGCAAACAGATAGAATCCCACGCTCACGGGCAGCCACGACGAACCTCTCGTCGGGATACCACACTCGTATGGCTCACCCTTTGCCTTGGCGTAGGAGCGTGGTCCTATGAGTTTAGCCACGACGTAGGCTCCTGCCACCAGTGTCACGGCCGTCAGCAAGACGGTCACCAACAAAGTAAAGTTCATAAGATTTTATTGTATAAGAAAATTAAGTCTTCTTTTCTTTTCGCCCGCAAAGGTACGATTAAGCGAGCGGAATGCAAAATAAATAACTCGCTTTTTTCATTTTAATTCCCGAGTGAGAGCAATCGGATTACTGTTTTTTTAAATCGGTTGGAAATCTTCAATGCACTATTAAATTTCTTTTCTAATGCTATGAAAAAAATTAAAACAGCGCTGGCAAAAAGTAAAACAGCAAAAAAAATTCACTCCCGACTGACTGGCATCTGCCGTCAACTGAAAGTGAATAGGTAATGATGTCGTAAACCTACGTGAAGACCTGCGGCGACTGCCTGCGTCAGTTGGCCATGTCGCTGATAAACTTGATGCGAACAAGACGTATCTCGTCCTCGGAGCACTCACTGCCAAGGGCGGCAATGGCGGCATCGAGAGAGTCGGTCTCGCTGTTGGCAAAATAGGAGTAGATTTCGTCAACATGGTCTTCGTCGATAACATCGTCGAGGAAGTAGTCGATGTTGAGGCGGGTACCGCTGTAGACGATGGCCTCTATCTCGGCAAGGAGATCGTCAAACTCCAGACCCTGGGCAGTGGCAATGTCGTCGAGGGCTACTTGGCGGTCGATGGCCTGGATAATCTTAACCTTGAGCATGGACTTGCGAGCCACGGTACGCACACGAAGGTCGGCCTGACGCTCAATGTCGTTCTCACGGCAGTAGCGGCTTATGAGGTCGACAAACTGGCGGGCATACGGCTGGCGCGTCTTTCCCTCGCCTACCCCTTGAATGTTCTTCAGTTCGTCAAGGGTGACAGGATAGTCGGTGGCCATCTGATCGATGCTGACATCCTGGAAGATAACGTATGGCGGACGCGAGAGTTGACGCGACACCTGGCGGCGCAAGTCGCGAAGCATGGCAGAGAGCGTGGGGTCGAGGGCGCTGGCGGCACCTGCGTGCTCGGCAGTAGCGTCGTAGTCGGAGTTGAACTCACGGTCCTCTACTATCATAAAGGCTGACGGATGTTTCAGGAAGCGACGGCCGGCAGCAGTGACGCGAAGCAGGCCATAGTTCTCAACCTCTTTCTCAAGATACCCGGCAATGAGGGCCTGTCGGATGACAGGGCTCCACATCTTCTCTTCCTCCTCCGAACCAGAGCCGAACAGTGGATGCTCATGGTGGCGGTGGGCAAGGATTTCCTCAGTGTCGCGACCGCAGATGAAGTCAATCACGTAGTCGGCGCGGAAGTTTTCCCTGAGGGCAATAATGGCGTTGAGAACCGTGATGAGTTGCTGGCGCGCCTCCTTCTGCACCTTGGGATGGAGGCAGTTGTCGCAGTTGTGGCAGTTGTCTCTGTCGTACTGCTCGCCAAAATAGTGGAGCAGCATCTTGCGACGGCACACGGAGGTCTCAGCATAGGCTGCCGTCTCGGCCAGCAACTGGCGACCGATGTCTTGCTCTGCCACGGGCTTGCCCTCCATAAACTTGTCGAGTTTCTGCAGGTCCTTGTTGGAATAGAATGTAATGCAGAGGCCCTCACCGCCATCGCGGCCGGCACGACCAGTCTCCTGATAGTACCCCTCGAGCGACTTTGGGATGTCGTAGTGGATGACAAAGCGCACGTCGGGCTTGTCAATACCCATGCCGAAGGCTATGGTGGCCACAATGACGTCGATGCGCTCCATAAGGAAGTCGTCCTGGGTCTGCGAGCGCAATGCCGACTCGAGCCCGGCATGGTATGCGGCGGCCTTGATATCGTTGGCGCGGAGCACTTCAGCCAGTTCTTCCACCTTCTTACGAGAGAGGCAATAGATGATGCCGCTCTTGCCGGCATGCTGTCTGATGAAGAGAATGATATCCTTGTCGACGTCCTTTGTCTTGGGCCGCACTTCGTAGTAGAGATTAGGACGGTTGAACGAACTGCGGAACTCGTCGGCGTCAACAATGCCAAGGTTTTTCTTAATATCGGTGCGCACCTTGTCGGTGGCTGTGGCTGTGAGCGCAATGATTGGGGCTGAGCCTATCTCGTTGATGATAGGACGTATGCGGCGATACTCCGGGCGGAAGTCGTGTCCCCACTCAGAAATGCAGTGGGCCTCGTCAATGGCGTAGAATGAGATATGCACCTGACGCAAGAAGTCTACATTCTCCTCCTTGGTGAGCGACTCTGGCGCTACATAAAGAAGTTTGGTCTTGCCTGCCATGATGTCGGTCTTGACTTGGTCGATGGCTGCCTTGTTGAGCGACGAGTTGAGATAATGGGCTGTTCCCTCGTCGCTCATGGAACTGATGACGTCAACCTGATTCTTCATCAGTGCTATGAGCGGTGATATCACTATTGCCGTACCGTCAAGCAAAAGCGACGGCAACTGATAGCACAGCGATTTACCTCCTCCCGTAGGCATAAGGACAAAGGTGTCGCGACCTGCGAGGACATTGCGCACGATGGCTTCCTGGTCGCCCTTGAACTTGTCGAAGCCGAAGTGTTTCTTCAGGGCTGCAGCGATGTTGTGGTTTTGTCTTACCATAGGCTTTGCTGGGGAGGACAGTATGTATTAATGTTTAATGTACGCGCGCGCAAGTCACTGCAAACGTGACTTGGCAAGTTGCTGATTGACATAGTCAGCCGTAACTTGGAACGTCTTCTGGCGCCGCGACGGCATTTCAAACATGGCATCGGTCATCACGCTCTCCACGATGGAGCGCAGCCCACGTGCGCCAAGTTTGTACTCGACAGCCTTGTCTACTATTGCCGACAAGGCTTCGTCGGTGAAGGTGAGGCTTATGCCGTCCATCTCAAACAGTTTGGTGTACTGGCGCACTATCGAATTGCGCGGCTCTACAAGTATCTTGGCAAGAGCCTCCTTGTCGAGGGGATTGAGATATGTGAGCACTGGCACGCGCCCGATGATTTCCGGGATGAGACCATAGGCTTTAAGGTCTTGCGGCGCGATGTACTGCATGAGGTTAGACTTGTCTATCTTCTTGATGCGCTGAACGGAGTTGTAACCGATGACATGCGTGTTAAGGCGTTGGGCTATCTTGCGCTCTATGCCGTCAAAAGCACCGCCGCAAATGAACAGGATATTGCGCGTGTCAACCTGAATGTACTCCTGATCGGGGTGCTTACGCCCACCCTTTGGCGGCACATTGACAGTAGTGCCTTCAAGGAGTTTGAGCAGGCCCTGCTGCACACCTTCGCCGCTGACATCGCGAGTGATGGAGGGGTTGTCGGCCTTGCGGGCTATCTTGTCTATCTCGTCGATGAACACTATGCCACGCTGTGCAGCCTCTACATCGTAGTCGGCCACCTGCAACAATCGGGAAAGAATGCTCTCCACATCTTCACCAACATATCCTGCCTCGGTAAACACGGTGGCATCAACTATTGTAAACGGGACGTCGAGCAACTTGGCTATCGTGCGTGCCAGAAGTGTCTTACCCGTACCAGTAGAGCCCACCATGATGATGTTCGACTTCTCTATCTCAACGCCGTCGGCATCGCTGGGCTGGCCAAGACGCTTGTAGTGATTGTAGACAGCGACACTGAGATAGCGCTTTGCCTCGTCCTGACCAATGACGTACTGGTCGAGATGAGCCTTGATTTGCGTGGGCTTGGGAACTTTCTTAAAGTCGGTAGGCTGCAACGGCTTAGCGCTCTTAGATGCTTTGTCAGGTTCAGCAGACGTCACGTCATAGCCGTTGGCCTGCATTATCTCGTAGGCCTGGGCTATGCAGTCCGAGCAGATGTTGCCGTTCATCCCTGTGATGAGCAGCGCCACCTCTCGGTCGGTACGTCCACAGAAGTTACACGTTTTTTTCATTCTGCTGCACTTTGTCTATCATGCCATAGGCAAGAGCCTCTTCGGCAGTCATCCAGTAGTTGCGGTCGGAGTCGGCCCAGACTTTGTCGTAGGGAGTATGGGAGTGGTCGGCAATGATGGTATAGAGTTCTTTCTTGAACTTCATTATCTCACGGGCCTCTATCTCTATGTCGCTGGCCTGTCCCTGCACGCCGCCAAGCGGCTGATGGATCATCACACGGCTGTGACGAAGTGCAGAGCGCTTGCCTTCCTTGCCAGCCACGAGCAGCACCGCTGCCATTGAGGCTGCCATGCCCGTACATATCGTTGCGACGTCGCTGCTGATGAGTTGCATAGTGTCGTAAATGCCAAGGCCGGCAGTGACACTGCCTCCAGGCGAATTGAGATAGATGCTGATATCCTTGTCAGGGTCGACAGAGTCGAGATACAGCAACTGCGCCTGAATGGTGTTGGCGGTGTAGTCGTCGATTTGTGTTCCAAGGAAGATGATGCGTTCCATCATCAGGCGTGAGAAGACATCCATCTGGGTCACGTTGAGTTGGCGTTCCTCCAGGATGTATGGGTTAAGATATTGTGCTTGGTGCTGCATAGACTCGTCGAACACCATGCTGTTGATGCCAAGGTGGCCTGTAGCGTATTTTCTGAAATCGTTATACATTCAAGAATAAATTATTTACAATTTGACTTTATTTCTATCCGAGACCGTGTATCAAAGTGCCAGTTTCTTGCGAATAGCCTTGGGGATGGCGTTCTTATTGACAAGGAAGTCCATGGTGTTGGCAGCGATGAAGGCCTTTGTCATATACCACGTGCCCTTATAGTCGCCAGTCTCTCCCCACGAATTCTTCACCATGTAGTATTCGCGTCCTTTCTGGTCCTTGGCAACACCATAGATGAGCATGCCATGGTCGTCGGTGAGTTCCCAGTTGTCGAAACGCTGTTGGCGAAGTTCCTGTGTGGGAACAATCTCAGGAATATCCACGCCGAGAGAGTCAATGATAGAGCGCTTCTTGGTAGGAGCAAGTTTCAGCCAGCGCGCCATATCGCTGCCGGCCAGACCCTGCGCTGCTTTTCCGTCGACGGCATAAGCCAATCCCTGACGCGTGAAGCCGTCTTCTGAGACATCGCCACCCCAGGCCACGGTGTAACCCTGCTCTATGGCATTGTCAATGACCTGCATCATTTCGTCTATAGGGAGATTGTACGACAGGGGGAAGCGCCAGTTGTCCTGTACTTCCACAGCAAATGCTGTGTAGAATGGATGGTGGGTGTAACTCGTTATGCTGACATAGTCGTCGAGGTTAATGCCGAGCGACTGTACAAAAGTTTTAGGAGTGTACTTCTTTCCCTCGTAGGTGAACTCCTCCGGGCATGCGCCGAGATAGGCATCAAGTATGCCCTGCAGTCCAACCTTCCACTGCGAGGAGATGGTCTTCGACTTGCTACGGGCTACAGCATTCACGTATGGCTCGAGCAGCGAGAAGAACTCGTTGAAGTTGTTGAGCGAGTCGCCATAGAGCGAGCCTGGGAAAGGCATGGCATCTTCAGGACAGATGCCGTGGGTCTTCAGCGTAGACAACACGTCTTCTGCCGAACCGCCCTGCGAGAACTGGCAGTCGCCATGAAAGCGCACGACCTGGATAGCACGCTCCATGTAAGTCTTGTTGGCAACAAAACTTTCGCACAAGTCGTATGTCTTTCCTGTCTTCTTCAATATCTCTGCCTCAAAGAAGGACAGCGTACTGTAATCCCAACACGTGCCGGAGCGGTTCTGGTCTTTAACGCTCGTGATAGGATTTGACTTAACCACGGTAAACACGGGTTTCTTGCTCTTTGCAGAATCAGAACCTGACTGAGCCTGCATGCCGATGGCTATAAAAGCCATCAAGGCGAGTAAACAGATTTTCTTCATTGTTTGTATCTTTCTATTTTTCGTTTTTACACTTTTATTGTTTACTGCTGCTTATCATTCATAAACATTTCAAGTTCTTCAGGATGGTATGGGATGCGTTTCTGGCCAAGGAAGCGGCACCCGTCGGCTGTCACGAGCACGTCGTCTTCAATGCGTATGCCGCCAAAATCGCGATACCCCTCTATCTTGTCATAGCAGAGGAAGTCGCTGCAGTGTTTTCGCGACCTCCACTCGTCAATAAGTTGGGGAATGAAATATATTCCAGGCTCGTCTGTTACAACAAATCCCTCCTGAAGTCTGCGACCCATGCGCAGGCAGTTGGTGCCAAACTGTTCCAGGTTAGGGCGTGTCTCGTCGTCGAATCCGACATAAATCTGTCCCAGTCCTTCCATGTCATGGACGTCCATTCCCATCATATGACCCAGTCCGTGAGGCAGGAAAAGAGCATGTGCGCCTTGGCTCACGGCCTCGTCGGTGTCGCCCTTCATAAGTCCGAGTTCCTTAAGCCGCTCGGTCATCATGCGACACACAGCCATGTGCACATCCATATACTTCACGCCGGGCTTAGCCTGCTCAAGAACATAGTCGTGGCATGCCTCTACGATAGAATAGATGTCACGCTGTCTGCTCGTGAAGCGACCACTTACGGGCATTGTCCGGGTGTGGTCGGAGCAGTAGTCGTCAAGTTCACAGCCGGCATCGCACAACACCAGCCTACCCTCTTCCAGCAGAGATGTCGAAGGAGCGCCGTGCATTATCTCGCCGTGCTGTGTCAGTATGGTAGCAAAACTGTTGCCACCGGCCAGCGAGCGTGCTACGCCGTCTACTTGGCCGCCAATATAGCGCTCGCTCACTCCCGGAGCCACCAGGCGCTGTGCCATGGTGTGCATGACGTAGCCCACATCGCACGCCCGGTCTATTGCTTCTATCTCTTGCGGCTCCTTGCGCGAGCGTTGCTCCACTACGGCATGTATCAACTTTAGCGACGACCGTGAGCGCTGCTCTGACGGATGTATGCCGAGCAAATCCATAAGAGCAATCATCGTGTCGTGACGGTAAAGCGGCAGGAAATGAATGGCAGCAGACGGCAGAGCCGACCTGAACCCGCCTACGTAATCCTTTAGGCGGCTCAAGGGAGCGGTGCGACTGATGCCAACCTCGGCACCCATCTCGCTTACCGATCGTGTGCTGCCCATCCAGACGATGTCGTCGATGTCAATATCGTCACCAAACAGCCATTCCTGGTCATGGTCAATGTCTATAACACCGACCAGGCCGTCACGATGCTGACCAAAATAATAAAGGAACGATGAGTCCTGCCGCATGGGAGAATATGCATTCGCAGGATAGTTGCATGGCGCCTCATTGTTGCCATACATCAAAATCAGTCCGCCTCCAACAAGACGCTTGAGTTGGGACCTGCGGCTGATATAAGTTTTCTCACTAAACATATTTATCGTCTATCTATTCCGCAAAGGTAAAAATAATCTGACATAACACAAAATAAAAAAAATAAAAAATGTATGTCAAAAAAAACACATACCTTTGCACCTGTACATTACGAACACACGACATGAACATATCTGAACATACGGGGCTTGTGCTTGAAGGCGGAGGCATGCGTGGAGTATTCACCGCAGGGGTGCTGGATGCTTTTATGAAGCACGACGTGGTCTTCCCCTACGTAGTAGCCGTCTCGGCTGGTGCGTGCAACGCTATGTCGTATGTCAGCAATCAGCCAAGGCGTGCGCGCTATTCCAACATCGACGTTCTGCAGAAGTACGACTATATCTCCCTGAAGAGTCTGATCCTCAACGGCAGCATCTTCGACCCTGAAATTCTCTACCAGCGGCTGCCCAACGAGATTGCCCCCTTCGACTACGATGCCTATCAGAAGAGCCCCGTGACACTGGAGATGGTCACTACCAACTGCATCACTGGTCGCGCCATGTATCTCCACGAGCGCACGGACCATGAGCGCATGCTTCAGATAGTGAGAGCCAGTTCATCGCTGCCCTTCGTGGCCCAAATCACATACGTTGACGGCATCCCGATGTTAGACGGAGGCATCGTTGACAGCATACCCATCGTCCGCTCCATCGACACAGGCCACACCGACAATGTCGTAGTGCTCACGCGCAACAGGGGCTACCGCTCCACCGAACGCGACATCAAGATACCGCAGTTTTTCTACAAGGAGTATCCCCGGCTGCGAGTTGCCCTCAGCCACCGGGTGAAGGAGTACAACAAGCAACTGGACATTATAGAGCGCATGGAAGACTGGGGAGAGATCATCGTCATACGGCCTGAGCGCCCCATGGAGGTTGGGCGCATCTGCAGGGACTTCCTGAAACTGGAGCGCCTGTACGAAGAGGGTGTCGCGCTCGGCGAACGGTTTATTGCAGCAGGTCTGGGCGCAGGCGCCTAGTGCGCTCCAGGGCCTGTTCCAACTCCCAGTCGCGTATCTTCGCATCGTTTCCCGAGAGCAGTATTTCGGGCACCTGCCATCCCTTATAGTCAGCCGGGCGCGTGTATATCGGAGCGGCCAGCAGGTTGTCCTGAAAGCAGTCCGAGAGTGCCGACTGCTCGTCGCCTATCACTCCCGGCACCACGCGCACCACGGCGTCGGCTATCATTGCCGCCACCAGTTCGCCTCCCGTCAGCACAAAGTCGCCAATGCTTATCTCACGCGTAATAAGATGGTCGCGCACGCGCTGGTCTATGCCCTTGTAGTGGCCGGCAAGAATTATCAGGTTGCCCTTCATCGACAGTTCGTTTGCCGTGTGCTGTGTGAAGCGCTCGCCGTCGGGCGATGTGAATATCACCTCGTCGTAGCGCCGCTCCTCTTTTAGCGCCGCTATGCAGCGGTCTATTGGCTCACACTGCATCACCATCCCTGCCGAGCCTCCGTAGGGATAGTCGTCCACTCGCCGCCATTTGTCGAGCGTATAGTCGCGCAGGTTGTGCAGCCTTATCTCTGCCAGCCCCTTCTTTTCCGCCCTTGCCAGTATCGACTCGTGCACAAAGCCTTCCAGCATTTCGGGCAGCACCGTTATGATGTCTATTCGTAGCATGTCGTAGTGTTGTGAGGATGCAAAAGTACAAAATCTGCCTGAAACGCAGAAGCAACGGCTGACTTTTCTGTGTGAGAGAGGTGAAAAATCAAGAATTTGTGCTGATTCGAATGGTACAACTCTAGAGGAAGCCCTGCGAGCACTCTTCGGATTAGAAAGATAGTTTTTCTACGACATCGTCTATGACAGCATCTACAACATCTTTCTTGTTTTTCGATCGCTTAATCGTACCTTTGGCTTTGCCGAAGGCGCTTGCGCTCGGAAATGCCCAAATAAATTTGGCATTTCGCTCGCTTAGTAGTACCTTTGCCCTCCAGAAAGAAATCATTTCGCACGAAACATACAAGAAAAGACTATGAAATACGTTGCAGTGATACCGGCGCGCTACGCATCGACGCGCTTCCCGGGCAAGCCGCTCGCCATGCTGGGAGGGAAAACGGTGATAGAGCGAGTGTACACGCAGGCCCTGAAGGCCGTGGACGACGTGTGGGTGGCCACCGACGACGAGCGCATCCAAATGGAGGTGGAGCGCTTCGGGGGGCGCGCCGTGATGACCCGCGTCGACCACCAGAGCGGCACGGACCGCATAGAGGAGGCCGTACAGAGGATAGGAAGCGAGGCCGACGTGGTGATAAACATCCAGGGCGACGAGCCCTTCGTGCAGCCCGGCCAACTGGCAGCGCTGCAGCGGCTGTTCGACCACGAGGCGACGCAGATAGCCACGCTGGCCGTGCGCTTCGAGAGCATCGAGGCCGCGCTGAACCCCAACTCGCCCAAGATAGTGTGCGACAGGGACGGATTTGCCCTCTACTTCAGCCGAAGCGTCATACCCTACGTGCGCGGCAGGGAGCAGAGGGAGTGGACGCAGTGCTTCCCCTTCGTGAAGCACATCGGCATGTATGCCTACCGCCGCGAGGTGCTGCGCGAGATAACGCGGCTGCCGCAGTCGCCGCTGGAGAAGGCCGAGGCGCTGGAGCAACTGCGGTGGCTCGAAAACGGATACCGCATCCGCGTGGGAATGACCGACGTGGAGACCGTGGGCATCGACACCAGGGAAGACCTCGAGAGGGCGGAGGAGTTTCTGTTGACTGTTCTTTGACAAAGGTCAAAAAAACAGCGAAGCCGGGCGGATAGTTGACACTCACCTCTCACTTCTCACCTCTCACCTCTCACCTCTCACCTCTCACTTCTCACCCCATGCAATACTTCGTATTCTGCAAGTCCGATCTGGTGTTACAACGAACGCCCGACGGCTATAAAATTCCCAACGCTCCACCCACCGAACTGAAACCGTGGACCACGGTGCTCAACGTAGGCAACGCAAAGGCTTACCGCATAGACGCACCCGTCACCGGCACCACGCAATATGAGATGTGCGGCCTGAGACAATCCTACTACCTGCTAAGCAGCAACGACTACCTGCTGGCAGGAAAATGCCAGGAACTGCTCTACTGGCATGAGAACAACAGATTTTGCGGTGTATGCGGCGGAGAGATGCACTTCAGCACCGACATATCAAAGCAATGCAAAGAGTGCGGCAAGGAGATATGGCCGCTACTGGCCACGGCCGTAATAGTGCGCGTATGCAGAGGCGACGAAGTGCTGCTGGTTCATGCACGCAACTTCCATGGCTCGCACTACGGACTCGTTGCCGGATTTGTAGAAACGGGAGAGACGTTGGAGGATGCCGTACGCAGAGAAGTGATGGAAGAGACAGGACTGACCATCAAGAACCTGCACTACTTTGCATCGCAGCCATGGCCCTACCCCTGCGGACTGATGGTCGGTTTCACCGCCACCTACCAGAGCGGCGACATCCGCCTGCAGCGCTCAGAGTTGTCGCGCGGAGGGTGGTTCCGGCGCGACAATCTGCCTGCCATTCCCGACAAAATGTCTATCGCCAGACAACTGATAGACGACTGGTTAAACTCATAGACACAACGTGAAACCTTTAGCAAACATTGCAGACATCCTCATAGTGGCGGCACTCGGCATCATAACATGGTTGAGTGCCAACACAAGTCACGGAGGCGAGACAGGCCGCAGCCTGCCCGACCGCGTCGTCGTCACCACTCACAAGTCGTTGACGCCCGACGAAATCAGCACAGCACTGCGAAGGGACAGCGACGAACTCAGCGAACTCGACTACTACATCCGCATGCACAAGGTAGACGACGAGGGCTTTAACATCATTGCCAACTACAACTCCACCATCGTCAACCATCGCAAGTTGCTTCTTGCCATGCAGCGTACGCATCAAGCCATCAGCACACCTCTCACCTCTTACCTCTCACCACGCACCACACGCGACACCATAGCCGCCAAAGACCGACAGCGAATTGCAGTGAAGACAACGGGAGGCTTTTGGCTGTCAGGACATTTCTTTAGCGGCATGAAACTTCATGGCCCTGCCATTGCCATAGACCATAGCAGGCGCATCATTAGAGGCACGTGGCAGTCAGACACCATCGTTACAGCCACGCGAACCGACTCTCGGGGCACCTATCACGGGCAAATGGACACACTGCTGCAGGCCTCAGGACAGGGAACTTACGACCTTGCCGAAGGCGGCCACTACGAGGGCTTCTGGCTGCACGACAAGAGGCATGGCTTCGGCTTCGAGTCTTCGCCACATCATCAGTTGCGCGCTGGAGAATGGCGTAACGGCAAGTTCCTTGGCGAACGGCTCACATATACCGCCCAGCGCATCTATGGCATTGACATTTCCAGATACCAGCACGAGAAAGGCCGCCAACGCTTCCCCATCAACTGGCGAGGCATGCGCATAACATCTCTCGGGCAGAAGAATTCACAGCATGCTAACGGAGCAATCGACTATCCTGTATCCTTTGTCTACATCAAGGCCACGGAGAGCACCGTGGTCAAGAACCAATATTTCGCGCAAGACTACCGACAGGCACGGCGCAACGGCATACACGTCGGTGCATACCATTTCTTCTCACTTCGTAAGCCCGCGCAACAACAAGCCACGTTCTTCCTCAAGAATGCTGTCGTCGGCAAAGACGACTTCCCACCTGTCTTGGACGTTGAGCCTACAAACTCACAGATAGAAAGCATTGGCGGTGATGCCGAGTTGATGCGGCGCATACGTATATGGATGAACATTGTAGAAAAGCAGACTGGCAAGCGCCCCATACTCTATGTCAGCCAGAACTTCGTGACGCAGCACATGCGACAAGCCGACGACATAAAAAAACAGTACAATGTGTGGATAGCACGCTACAGCGACTACAAACCTGACGTAAAACTGGTGTATTGGCAACTCACGCCCAACGGCAGGGTCAGCGGCATACACTTACCTGTCGACATCAACGTGTTCAACGGATACAGCGCACAGTTCGAAGAGTTCATCAGAACAGGATTTCACAAGTAGAAATCGCGCGTGAGCCGCTCATATTCATCATCACCAAGCGTAATCTCCATGCTGTCACAGCCGCACAGATGCTTGCGGAAGGAGAGCAAGTAACGCCGCGCAGGTGCACCGCTTCGCGTATGTATGGCACATTCGCTGCAGAGAAACAGACCGGCAAATATGGCCTCATCCACCAGCCGCTTCCTGTAGTCGAAAGGTATCACCACCGACATTTCGCCCTCTACGTCCAACAGACGGCACACCGCCTGCATCAGTTCTGCAAAGGTGAGCGTCACGGCGTGACGAGCCATGGTGCGCTGAGCATCAGGAGTTTTCAGCGAGTCTGCAAAGTACGGTGGATTGCATACTATGGCATCATACTGCCCCACATGCTGCTGCACAGCCTGCTGCAACACACTTATGCGGTGCGCAAACGGCGATTGTGCAACGTTTTCCCTTGCCTGCCCTACGGCCTCTGCATCCAAATCTATGGCTACCACCGATGAATTGCCGAACCGCTGAGCCATCATCAGAGACAAGATGCCTGTACCTGTACCGATGTCGAGTATCCTGTCGCCACCCTTAGCCCACGCTCCCAGAAGCACAGCGTCTGTGCCTACCTTCATTGCACAATGCTCCTGACGCACGACAAACTGTTTGAACCTGAACATCACACCACGTTCTGCAAGATTTTCATGCGGCGAAATTACGGTTTTTTACATTAAAAAGAATAAACTGCTGTTTTTTTTCGATGGAAACAAGCAAAAATTGTAATTTTGTAGCAGTTATTTCTCACAAGCACACACCTGCCCAGTTAGTATGAAATTGACTTTCAACATAAGTTACCGCACAGCATGGGGTGAGAGTCTGCATGTCTGCATAGCATACCACAGTCAAGATGGCACCGTGAGACATCAGAACATTGTCATGCTCACCGACGATGGCGACACGTGGACTCTTGACACAGCATCCCTCTTCAGCCGACGCCATCCCTTGAGCCACATCAGTTACTTCTACCAAGTGGAAAACGCCGACGGCGACGTGCTACGCACGGAGTGGCATGACGTAGAACGCATATACCACTTCGACGCTACCAACGACTATCTCTTCATTGACCAATGGCGCGACAGACCTCTGGCCTACCATCTCTACAGCAATGCCTACAGGGTAAGCCGCAATCTCCCATTAGAAGAGAAGGCTGTGCCTCTCCAACTGCCTCTCTACCGCCGCACCCTTCTGCTAAGGGTATCTGCGCCCCAACTCCTGCCTGGCCAATCGGTTGCCATATGCGGCAGCCATCCTGCCATTGGTTCGTGGAACCCCACGCGATATCTCACGATGCACTATGCCGGCCAGGGCGAGTGGCTGTTGTCCGTCAATGCCATGGGCTTCCAACTCCCTATAGAATATAAATATGTTGTGATAGACAGCAGCACCAACGAACTGCTCCACTGGGAAGAAGGCGACAACAGGGTGATCGACGAAAATCAATGGACTCTCAACGACGGACAGGTAAGAGTTATCCACGGAGGGCATTTGCGAATGGCAGAACAGCCGTGGCGCATGGCAGGAGTTGCCGTCCCTGTGTTTTCACTGCGCAGCGAGCACTCCTACGGCGTAGGAGACTTCGGCGACCTTAAGTTACTTATCAACTGGGCACGACAAACAGGCATGCACGTTGTGCAACTTCTTCCCGTCAACGACACCACGACCGACGGGCGATGGCACGACTCTTATCCCTACAACATTATCAGCACACGAGCCCTGCATCCTCACTATATCGACCTCGAAGCCGCAGGAACCCTGCGCTCCAAGCAAGCCATGACGCAGTTCCGCCGACGTAAGCAAGAACTCAACGCTCTGCCCTACTCTGACTACGAGGCTGTACACCGGGTAAAAAAAGAATATCTCAAGACTCTCTTTGACGAACAGTTTACAAGCATTTCTGCTACCGAAGCCTATCGGTCTTTTGTCGAAGCCAGCAGCGAATGGCTCAAGCCCTACGCCGACTTCCTTCAAGACGCCTTCGACTACGTCACATTCGAGCAGTTCCTTCTGCACCAGCAACTCTCAGAGGCTGCCTCTTATGCCAGGGCCAACAGCATTGTTCTTATGGGCGACCTTCCCATTGGCGTCAATCGAGACAGCGTCGAGACACGGCAGTATCCGGAACTCTTCCATCTTGACATGCAGACTGGCGCCCCGCCCGACCAGTTCTCACGTCAGGGACAGAACTGGGGTTTCCCGACATACAACTGGGGCGACGCTCTACACAACTGGTTCTCAAAGAGAATTCTGTACAACCAGCAATACTTTGACGCCATACGCATTGACCACGTGCTTGGCTTCTTCCGCATTTGGGAAATTCCAATAGAAGCAACCGACGGTCTGTTGGGGCATTTCTCTCCTGCACTTCCTCTCACTGTTGCAGAGATAGAATATTTCGGCTTGAAATTTCACAAAGACCTGTTCACCAAGCCATTCGTCAACGACAAGATAATCAATCAGTTGTTTGGCATTCATGCTGACTACGCTCGCCAACACTTCTTCGTCAGGGGGCCCTACGATTTTTACGACCTACAGCCAGCCTACGACACACAGCGCAAAGTAGAAACAGCATTTGCCGACCGCCACGACGAGAGCAGCATCTGGATAAAGCAGGCACTGATGAGAATTCTCACCAACGTTCTTTTCGTAGAAGACCCACGGCAGCCTGAAATGTATCATCCGCGCATCGGGGCCATGAGCGAGTCTGTCTACATGGCTCTGTCGGCAGAAGACAAAGACGCCTACGCCCGTCTCTACAACAACTACTTCTACCAGCGTCACTCCATTTTCTGGGGTCAGACGGCACTGAAGCGTTTGCCCGCCATTCTGACAGACCAGCAGATGCTTGTTTGCGCTGAAGACCTTGGCATGCTGCCCGACTGTGTAGCCCCCGTGCTCGACCAACTGCGAATTCTTACTCTCGAAATCCAGCAGATGCCCAAGCAGCAAGGGTTTGAGTTTGCGCATCTTGACGGCAATCCCATACGCTCGCTTTGCACCACGTCAACACACGACATGGCACCGCTCCGACTGTGGTGGCAGGAAAATCCTGAGCAACGCCAGCGCTACTATGTTTCCATGCTCCAGAAAGAAGGACGTGCCCCCGAGCAGTTGCCGGCACACATTGCCGAAGAGATAGTGGCGCGCCACCTCTATTGTCCTTCCATGCTGTGCGTACTACCACTGCAAGACTGGCTGGCAATGGACAGCGAGTTGCGGCGCAAGAACCCACAGGAGGAACGCGTCAACGTTCCGAGCGATGCCTACAACCGCTGGCAGTACCGCATGCACATCACCATCGAACAACTCATCGGCGCCCAACGTTTCAACAGCAAGTTGAAGACAATGATTTCGCGCAGCAAACGATAAATCCGATGTACAACATATTTATTTTCGACCTTGACGGCACACTGCTTAACACACTTGACGACTTGGCATCGTCAACCAATTATGCTCTTCGCACGCATGGCATGCCAGAACACAGCATTGACGAAATCCGACGCTTTGTCGGCAACGGTGTACGGTTACTTATGGAGAGAGCAGTGCCACAAGGAGCCGCCAATCCTGAATTTGAAGCAGCATTTGCCACCTTCCGCCAGCACTATATGCTTCACTCTACCGACAACACACGCCCTTACGACGGCATACCCGAGATGCTGCGCTCCCTAAAGAAGCGCGGTTGCAGGCTGGCTGTTGTAAGCAATAAGATGATGGCTGCCACGCAAGCACTTGTGGCTCACTATCTGCCTGAAATAGACGTGGCCATCGGCGAACACGAAGCGGAAGGAATAAGAAAGAAGCCTGCTCCCGACACCGTGGCGGAGGCACTACGCCAACTGGGTCTGCCACCACATCCTGCCGGCGCCGTCTATGTTGGCGACAGCGATGTAGACTTGCAGACGGCACGCAATAGCGGACTGCCATGCATCAGCGTACTTTGGGGCTTTCGCGACCGCGACTTCCTGTCATCCCATGGTGCCACAACATTCGTCCATTCACCACAAGAACTGTTAGAACTGCCGTGACTCACAACAACCAAAACCTCGACCAGGACAATATCCAATGGCAGCAGGCACTGCAGATAGTGCAGTACACGCGCCGTTCCCTGTTTCTTACAGGCAAGGCAGGCACTGGCAAGTCTACCTTTCTGCGCTATGTCGCTCAGAACACTAAAAAGAAATATGTCATCCTTGCTCCCACGGGCATAGCGGCTATCAACGCCGGCGGACAGACGCTCCACAGTTTTTTCAAACTGCCCTTTCATCCCCTGCTCCCCAACGACTCCCGCTACAATGTGCGCAACATACGACAGACTCTGAAGTATAGTGGTGTGACAACAAAACTGCTACGCGAACTGGAACTCATCATCATCGACGAGATTTCCATGGTTCGCGCTGACATCATTGACTTTATCGACCGCGTCCTGCGCATCTACTGCCGCAATATGCGACAGCCGTTTGGCGGCAAACAACTGCTGCTGGTGGGAGACATCTTCCAGTTGGAACCTGTGGTAAAGCCCGACGAATGGCAACTGCTGCAGCCATTCTATTCTTCTGCTTATTTCTTCGCTGCAAAAGTGTGGCAGGAAATGCAACTGGTGAGCATCGAACTGCAGAAAGTGTATCGCCAGAACGACACAAGTTTCATTGCCCTCTTGAACCGCATACGACAGAACCGGGCCACCGATGCCGACCTGGCAGCCATCAACAGCCGATACAGCAATGACGCAGCGCCGGCATCAGAAGCCCACGACACGGCACTGCGCGTCACTCTGGCCACACGGCGTGACACTGTCGACTGGCTAAACGAGCAGAAACTCAGCGAGTTGCCAGGAGAGCCAACCACATTCGACGGTACCATTCGCGGCGAATTTCCTCCCACGTCACTTCCTGCACCAATGGAACTTCAGATTAAGCCAGGAGCACAAGTCATCTTCGTACGCAATGACAAGGAGAAGCGATGGGTTAACGGCACATTAGGCATCGTGACTGGCATAGACGAAGAAGAAGGTGTCATTGAGGTTGTCGACGAAGACGGCAACGGTTACGATGTGGAGCGCGATGTCTGGGAAAACATGCGCTACAAGTTTAACGAAAAAGAGCAACGCATAGAAGAGGAACTGCTTGGCACCTTTAAGCAATTCCCACTGCGACTGGCGTGGGCCATTACCGTTCATAAGAGCCAGGGCCTGACTTTCCGTCAGGTACGCATCGACTTTTCCGGCGGCGGTGCATTTGCCGGCGGACAAACCTATGTAGCCCTGTCGCGCTGTACATCGCTTGAAGGCATTGCCCTTAGCGAACCTATACGCCGCAGCGACATCTTCGTACGCTCGGAAGTGGTGGCCTTTGCCAGCAGGTACAACGACCAGCCACTGGTGAACAAAGCCCTTAGCGAGAGCAAGGCCGACCACGAATACCACGAGGCAATGGCAGCCTTTGACCGCGACGACTACGACGGTTTTCTCAATCACTTCTTTGTTGCCATTCATAGCCGCTACGATATTGAGACGCCCGCTGCACGACGGCTGATACGCCGTAAGTTGAACAAGATAGCCCAACTGAAGGAAACCATTGCGCAACGGCAACATCAGATAGAAAAATACGAGGCAATGCACAAGCGTCTCGCTGCAGAATATACCCTACTCGGTAAGGACTGCGAAAGGGAAGACATGGCTCAGGCGGCAATACGCAACTACGAGAAAGCCCTTGAGTTATGGCCCGATGCTCCCGAACCGAAACGCCGACTGAAGAAACTAAAAAAAGATTCTCTATGATAATAAAGACTCCTGCAAAAATCAATCTTGGACTGAATATCGTGGAGCGTCGTCCAGACGGCTACCATAACCTACAGACCGTGTTCTATCCCGTTCCGCTCTACGACACACTGGAAGTGACAGAGATGGATAGCGAGTTCCCTTCTGTTTCTGACTGCGACATCAAGACTACCGGCATCAGTGTTGCCGGTGACGAACAGCAGAATCTGGTATGCCGCGCCTATCGTCTGCTTAAGAGCGATTTCCCACGACTGCCACGGCTGCACATACACTTGCATAAGACCATTCCGACGCAGGCGGGAATGGGTGGAGGCTCAAGCGACGCTTCCGCAATGCTGCTACTGCTCAACCAGTGCTACAATCTGCAACTCTCAGAACAGCAACTCGTCGACTACGCTGCCCGTCTCGGAGCCGACTGTCCTTTCTTCATTTCCTCTAAGCCTGTCTATGCCGAGGGAATAGGCGAACTCATGCACCCTGTAGCGCTCAGTCTCAGCGGCTGGCACATTGCCATTGTACGCCCCGACATTCCCGTCCCTACGCGAGAGGCTTTTTCACACATTGTGCCACGCATGCCGCAGCGTTGCTGCCGCGACACGATAGCACTTCCTGTAGAGCAGTGGCGCGATGCACTTAGTAACGACTTTGAAGATAGTGTCTTCATTTCGCATCCAGAACTTGCCGCCATCAAGCAGCAACTTTACGCCGCCGGTGCCACATATGCCGCCATGAGCGGCAGCGGCAGCGCATTGTTCGGACTGTTCAGACAACACGTTGACGTCGCTTCACTCTTCCCCGACACATTCACCGCTTTCTTTACTCTATAATCAACCAAAAGGATAAATGATTTTCTGTTTTTCCGGAACTGGCAACACACGCTGGGTGGCTTCGCAACTTGCTGATGCCACAGGCGAGAATCTTGTCGACATTGCTGCCGAAATGCTTGTCTCTGCCAAGAGTTATATACTCCGCGACGACGAGCGTCTTGGCTTCTGTTTTCCCACTCACGGCTGGCAACCTCCACGCCTGGTACGCGAATTCATCAGGCGCACCACGTTTTCAGTTACTCAGACCACATATTGCTTTGCCCTCACCACGTGTGGCGACAGTGCCGGCCGTGCTATGAGCATCCTGAACAAGGAACTGGCGGCCAAGGGCCTGCACGCCGATGCCACGTTCTCGGTCATTATGCCTGAGTCGTACGTTTGTCTGCCGTTTATGTACACCGACAGCCCTGAACGCGAAGCCTCGAAGATAGCAACAGCGCGACAGCGTACTGCCGACATTGCCGAGATAGTTTCTTCCCGACAGCGCGGAGTGGAAATGATACATCCTGGCTTTGCCCCGCGTATCTATTCCTATGTGATTGGGGCCTATTTCAATAAAAAGATGATACGCGACACCCCGTTTACCGTTGATACCGACAAGTGTATCTCATGCGGCAAGTGCGCCAAGGTGTGTCCTGTGGAGAATATTGCAGGTTATCCACCCGAGTGGCAGCACAACGGGCGATGCACATGCTGTCTTGCCTGCTATCACTACTGCCCTACCCATGCCATCAACTACGGCCGGCGCACACTGAGTCGCGGCCAGTACCACATGAAAGAGACTGGCCATAGTACATAAAAAATACAAGAATATGCACACAAAAAAGCCGCTGAACTATCTCACTGATAGTAACAGCGGCTTTATATGTCTGGCATGAACTCTATTCTTCACATTTTGGAAACGCTTCCTCAGAAAGTTCCTGGAAAAAATCGTAGTTCAAGACTTCACTGATGCGCATCAACAGTCGCACGTCAAGGCTCTTGCGTTTGAAAATGTTATATACATTGGTGCGCTCACATGGAATCTGAGTGGCCAACCACGTGGCAGATTTCCCTTGTTTCCTTAATACCTCTTCGATATGTTTCCCTACATCCATCTAACTCTGCCGCTTAATTTTGTTAATAAAAAACTATCTTATCGGCGGCAAAGATAAATAATAAAATACGATATATCTGTGCTTCAGTGTTGAATTTATTTCTATCTAAGGCACAAATGTCAACGCTTTTCCGATGGAGGTATTTGGTTGTTGAATATGTATCAACGAACATACCGTTGGCGCTATGTCCGTGATATGTACTTCAGCAGGATTGCTGCCATGCGGCACGTGCCATCCGAGAAACAGCAGAGGGATATGCGCATCGTATGGATTCCACTCGCCATGCGTCGTTCCGACAGGCGACGACCACGAGCCTACTTCGTAATAGCCTGCTTCAGGCACTACCATGATGTCGCCGCTGCGGTGGAAGTTGTATCCCAGCAGCATACGGCTCTGCAGCACCTGTGGCAGCGATGCCGTGGCTAAACGCTCGTAGTCTACGACAAACAACAGATGCTCGCTCTTTCTGAGAAATTCTATTGCCGTGGCTTTCACCTGTTCGTAGTCCAGTCCCTGACGCGCTATTCCCTCACGGTCAAGGAAAAAGCGGTAGTCAATAATGTCCAGTACTACCGGCGAGGCATTGCCCAGACGCTGGGCAATATGCTGCTCAAGGTCTTTCTTCAGTTGCTGAGAGAGCCATGGGCCTGCATGGAGCCTGTTGTCGCACATGAACTGCTGATTGTGGGCTGCGCCGTGGTCGGCGGTAAGGAATGCCATCCACTTTCCTGCACCCACTTTTTCGTCAAGTGCAGTAAAAAGCCTGGCCAGGTCTTTGTCCAGTTGCATATATGCATCGTTGGTATTCTGGCCTCGCGTGCCCCACTTGTGACCTATGACGTCGGTCTGCGAGAAACTGACACAAAGCATGTCGGTCTCGCTGCCCTGCCCGAGTTGCTCGCCGTCAATGGCGGCAATAGCCATGTCGACGGTGATATGGCCTGTCTCAGGAGAAAGCCCGATGTCTTCTCCCAAGCGCTTGAACTCCTTGTTTTCCTTAAGTTTGGCATTAAACTTGTCGACCCATCGCGGCAGTTTCTCCATATAATATGTGCTCGTGATAAACTGCCTGTTCTTCTTGTCAAGCCAGTATGCTGCATTGGCAGCGTGACCTGCCGGCAGGATGGCAGCCCTGTCCTTATAGGAGACTCCTATCACCTTCGAGCGGAAGTCTGTGTGCAGTCGCAACTGGTCGCCAATGGTTGTTGCCAACAGGTTCTTTGGCGACATCTGCCCGTCTTGCCTGTTGTCGGAGCCTACAGGTTCCACAGCATCATCACTGCAGCAGTATGTCTTTCTGCCGTCAATGTAGAAATTATTGCCGCAGATGCCGTGGAATGCCGGCGTAGAACCTGTATAGGCCGATGTATGGCCTATAGCAGTAACGGTGGGCACATAGTCTATCAGACAGTTGTCGAAAGAGTATCCCTGGTCTATCATTCTGCGGAAGCCGTCGCTCCCGAACTTGTCGTAGTAGCGCGAAAGATAGTCCCACCGCATCTGATCTACCACGATGCCGACCACCAGTTGCGGACGCTCGCCAAACTGAGGTCTGGCGCTCTGCGCTCCCGCTGCGAGCGAGAGTACCAATAATTGTATTGCTATTATTATCCGTTTCATAATTCTCTTTCTATTATTTCAAGACACATACGGCTATTATGGTATGGGCACTTCCAGAAACCGGCCTTGTCGTCAACGATATTCAGGGTGCCGTCGGGGTGGCGGCTCCAGAACCATTCGCCGTTGCTCCAGTCAATAAGGTTATCCTTCACGTACTGCCAGCAGCGCTGGGCTTTGTCGAGTGCGTCGTCATCGCCGAAGTGCTGGTAGATATTTATCCAGCCCACGATGTTTTCTGCCTGTACCCACCAGTGAAGGTCATCGTCCACATGGCCGGTGTCAAGATTGGCTTCATGTATCATAGAGCCGTCGCTGCGCAGTCCCTTTTCGCTTGCCTTGGCCACCATACGCACCACAGGTTCCACCTTGGCCAGAACCTGCGCATCACCCAGCACGAGCGCAGCCTCATGCATCAGCCACGAGCACTCTATGTCGTGGCCATAACTCTCCAATGCCCCTGCCTCACGAGTCCAGTCCATATCGAAGAAGAGGTCGAGGTGATGGGTTTCGGGATTGAGTATCCTGTCGGTGAAGATGCCGATGATATTGCGCAGCGATGCCTCTACCCTGTCTACAGTTTCCTGCGGCACGGAGATGGCAACTGGAAGCACAGAGCCGATGGCCGGCACGTAGTTGCATGCTGCCATGTCGGCATCGCGGAGTTCCTTCAGGCATCGGTAAAGATTGGCATAAGGCTCAATAATGTGCAGATGGGTGTTCTGCGACTTTGGATAGTTGGCGTCAAGTTCCGACAGGCGCATGTCGGCAATGGCGCCCCACTCGCGCGTGCATGCCTCAATGTAGCCATTGTACTGATGGTCGAGCGAGTGTTCCTCTATGCAGTCGTAGAGTTGCAGGGCATAGTCGAGAGCCTCGCGGTCGCCTGTGGCTCTGGCGTACTCCGACATGCCGTAGAGGGCAAAGCCGATGGCATAGAACTGCTTGCGCGTGTTAAGCGGCTGCCCCTTGTAGTCAACACTCCAGTAGACGCCGCCATACTCATGGTCGATGAAGTGGTTGATGATATAATCCTTGGCACGTCGCGCCATGGCAAGATACTCCACCAGATGAGGATTGTCAGGCTGCATGCTGCTAAGCACACGGTAGGCTGCGGCAAACGACCACAGTATCCTGGCATTGAGAACAGCACCCTTTTCGGCTTCAGCATGCAACGTGCCGTTGCCGTCAATGCGACCATAGAAGCCACCGTGCTCCTGGTCTTGCATCTTGTCTATCCAGAAACGCAGGATGTTGTTTTCAAGAACATCCTGCATATCACGTTTCATTGTCTGTATCATTCTACTGACTTATTCTACACTACGTATCTTCTTCAGTTCATTGTTTATCTCGTTAATGCGCGACGTGGTGAGCGGATAGAACCACACTACCGTTATCGACAGCAATGCCACGGCAGCAGGAATGAAACTCATCAGCCAGCGCAGGCACTGCAGTGCGCCCTCAGGCTGCACCACGCCCGATGCCAACTGCTCCGGGTCGGTGATATAGCCGAAGCCGTCGAGCAGCCACAATACGGCAGCACCGCCAATGGCACCGCCAAACTTCTGTGCCATGGAACTGCTGGAGAAGATAAGTCCCGTGGATGCTGTCTTGAATTTCAGTTCGGCATAGTCTGACACGTCGGCATACATACTCCACACAAGCGGCGACATGATACCAGTGAGTATAGAAATAAGTATCTGGAACACGAGCATCACCCAGTAGCCTGTCGGCGATGTCGGGATGAAGTAGAAGGCAATGCTAAGCACAACCAGAGACGCATTGACGAGGATGAACGTAGTCTTCTTGCCAAGCCTGTTGGATATGGGCACGCACGAAGCCACGCCAACCATGTTGGAAACCTCGCCGATGCCCAGGAAAAGGCCGGCATAGAAGGCAAACATCAGTCCGAAGAACACGAGGCTTACGTCTGCACCGATATTCAACATGTTGAGCGGAAAACGGGACTCGGACCCGCGACCCCAACCTTGGCAAGGTTGTGCTCTACCAACTGAGCTATTTCCGCGTATCCCTTTCTGCATTAGAAAGGAGCATTTCTCTCAATGCGGATGCAAAGGTACGACTTTTTTCCTAACTGCCAAACTTTTCGCAAGTTTTTTTTCTTTTTTTTCAGTCCATCCTGTTTTTGTAGTCATCGTATGTATACTGGCGCAGTATTTCCAACCGTCCGTCGCTATGAAGCATACCGATGGCGGGATGGCCTATACCGTTGAACATACTGGTCTTCACGGTAGTGTAGTGTATCATGTCTTCAAAGACTATCTCCTGCCCTACTTGCAGCGGAGAGTCGAAGCGCCAGCACGACATGAAGTCGCCACTCAGACAACTGTTGCCGCCAAGGCGATAGACGTAGCCGCCAGTTGCGTATACCTCGGGGCTTTCGTCAACATGCTCTGCTCCTCTTACCTCTGGGAAATAAGGCATCTCCAGGCAGTCTGGCATGTGGCACGTAAAACTGACGTCAAGTATGGCAGTGCTGATGCCACTGTCTTCTACTATGTCCACAACGTGCGCAACGAGCGGGCCTGTCTGCCACGCGAAGGCACTGCCGGGCTCAAAGACGACGTGCAGATGCGGATAGCGCTGATGGAACTCACGCATCATGCGCACAAAGAGTTCCGTGTCGTAGCCGGCACGAGTCACCAGATGGCCACCACCAAAGTTTACCCACTTCAACTTTCCGAACCATTTGGAAAACTTCTGCTCTATGTGAGCCAGGGTACGCTGAAACTCATCGGCGCCGCTCTCACAGTGGCAGTGGCAGTGAAATCCGTCGATGTCGTCAGGAAGCCTGTCGGGCAGTTTATCTGCCGTAACGCCGAAACGGGAGCCTGGCGCACAGGGATTGTAAAGCATTGTCTGTATCTCGGAGTACTGCGGATTAATGCGAAGCCCTATCGAGCACCGGCCAGCCACGCGCTCATGGAAGCGCTCATACTGCGAGAGCGAGTTGAATGTGATATGCGACGAACAGTCGGCAATGCGGTCAATCTCATCTTCCATATAGGCTGGAGAAAAAGTGTGGGCAGGACTGCCAAACTCCTTTTTGGCAAGCATTGCCTCTGCCAGCGAACTGGCAGTAGTGGCCTGTATGTATTCCTTGAAGACAGGGAATGTCTTCCACAAGGCAAATGCCTTGAAGGCGAGAATGAACTCTACTTCTGCGCGCGCTGCAAGGTTGCTGATATGCGAAAGATTGCGACGCAGTTTTGCCTCCTCTACAATATAAATAGGTGTAGAAATATGCTCCATGTTCTCTGTGTAATGCGCTGTCTGTTTGTTTTCGGGGACAAAGTTACTGTTTTTTGGCCAATCACCATGCTTTTTCAGAAACTGCAGCTGTAATTTTTTTAAAAGCAGCTGTAATTTTTTTAAAAGCAGCTGTAATTTTTTTAAAAACAGCTGTAATTTTTTTAAAAACAGCTGTGACGTTTTTAAAAAGCGCTGTAATTTTTTCAATCACGCAGAGCACGTTTTTCTTGACATATCTTATAAATCTCACACCGCGTGTTTTTTTTCTTAGATTACAATTGCACATTTTACGAGAAATTACTACATTTGCACACAATTATGCAGCAAAGGCTATGAAACTGATTCTCATGACCAAGCCAACCTACTTCGTTGAAGAGGACAAGATACTAACTTCTCTCTTCGATGCAGGACTTGACAATTTGCATCTCAAGAAGCCCGGCGCATCGCCCATGTATGCTGAGCGCCTGCTTACACTACTGCCCGAAGACTACCACGGGAAAATCACAGTTCACGACCATTTCTACCTGAAAGAAGAATATCACCTGCGCGGCATCCATATCGACAATCCTGCCACTGCCGTTCCCGCCGGCTATCGCGGCAAGGTGAGCCGCACATGCTCCGACATCAACATGCTCAAGGAAATGAAGCGCCAGTCGGACTACGTTCTTCTTGGCAATATCTTCAACAGCCAGACAGACCCTCTCCAGACTTCCAACTTCAACGCCAACGAACTGGAAGAGGCTGCGCGTCGCGGACTGATTGACCGCCATGTCTATGCAGTTGGAGGGATGAACACCGACAACATCCGCATGGCGAGCGACCTTGGTTTCGGCGGCATCGTGATTTGCGGCGACCTGTGGAACAGGTTCAACATACACCAGCAGACCGACTATCAGGAACTGCTGTCGCATTTTGAGAAACTTCGCAAATTGATTGGATAGCACACCAGTATTCGGAAAAACTCTTAAAAAATAAATATAATGAACGCCCCTAACCCCTACATGGTTTTCTCTGGTACTGCCACTAAGTACCTTGCTGACAAGATCTGCCAGAGTCTTGGATGTCCGCTCGGCCAACTTCAGATCACGAAATTCTCCGACGGCGAATTTGCCGTAAGTTATGAGGAGTCGATTCGTGGCCGCGACATATTCCTGGTACAGAGCACATTTCCCAACAGCGACAACCTGATGGAACTGCTGCTGATGATAGACGCCGCAAAGCGCGCCTCGGCACGCACCATCAATGCCGTAATTCCCTATTTCGGATGGGCACGCCAGGACCGAAAGGATAAGCCGCGCGTCAGCATCGGCGCAAAACTCGTTGCCGACCTTTTGTCAGTGGCAGGCGTAAACCGCATCATCACCATGGACCTGCATGCCGACCAGATACAGGGCTTTTTCAATGTCCCGGTAGACCATCTGTATGCCTCGGGCGTTATTCTGCCATACCTGCAGAGCCTGCAACTTGACGACATCTGTATCGCCTCGCCCGACGTGGGTGGCTCGAAGCGCGCCAACACCTATGCCAAATATCTCGGCTGTCCTCTCGTACTCTGCAACAAGACGCGAGCCAGAGCCAACGTTGTAGCCACGATGCAAATCATCGGCGACGTGAAAGACAAGAACGTCATCATCATCGACGACATGGTTGACACAGCAGGCACGATAACCAAGGCTGCCGACATAATGAAGGAGGCTGGAGCAAAGACCGTACGCGCCTGTGCCAGCCACTGCGTGATGAGCGGTCCGGCAAGTGAGCGCGTCCAGGCATCGGCACTCGAGGAGATTGTGTTCACCGACTCCATCCCCTACACCAAGCGCTGCGACAAAGTGAAGCAACTCAGCGTGGCCGACATGTTTGCAGAAGCCATACGCCGTGTCATCAACAACCAGAGCATTAGCAACCTGTATATCGTATAGCACAACGAAACCTACAACTGTCGACATGAGTATCAAACGTCAAGTCATTGTTGCTGCCACTGCCATACTATTGGCAGGATGTCAGCAGAACTCCTATAGGATACAAGGAATCATCGAGGGTGCCGCTGATGGCGACACCCTCTTTCTTACTACCGACATCGCAGAAGGCACGCCACGCGACACTATCATCGTGGTCAACGGCAGGTTTGAACTGGAAGGAGCCACCGACTCTACATACTTCTGCATGGTGTATAGCAAGGCTAATCCCACGCTTAGCGCGTCTTTCTTCATCGAGCCTGGCACCATCGAGGTGCATATAGCAGCGCAACAGGAGAACACCGTGGTCGGCGGAACAGGCGTCAACAAGGCCTGGCAGCAACTCAACGACTCGTCGATGTCCGTTGGGCGCGAGATGAATCGCATTGCCGAGCGCATGTACACAACCAATCCCTCTTTTGAGGAACAGCAGAAAGCCGTAGAGCAGATACAGCAACTCAACAGCCGCTTCAGCAGTATTGTCATAGGTTTTGCCGAAAGAAACATCAGCAACGAACTTGGCTACTTCATCATCACCAGTTTCCCCGATGAGGTGATAGCAAGCGGAGAACGGCTGCGACTGATAGAACTGATGCCGAAAGAGATGCGCCAGCGCAAGGCAATAAGCGAGATGGAGCAGACACTGAGGCAGTCGGCACTGACAAGCGAGGGCGCAAAACTGCAGGACTTCACAATGACGGCTCTCGCTGGCAACGATGTCAACATTATGAGCGAGATTGCAGCCCACAAAATCACCATCATCGACTTCTGGGCTTCGTGGTGCGCGCCGTGCCGCGCCGAAATGCCGCTTATGGTAAGCATGTACCGCGAATTCAGCAGCAAGGGACTGGGCATCGTGGGCATTTCGCTCGACAACGACAAAGAGGCATGGAAGAGCGCCGTCGACGAACTCAACATGTCGTGGCCGCAACTGAGCGACCTGAAAGGATGGGAGAACGAGGCTGCCAAGCGCTTCAATATCACCAGCATTCCGCACACCGTCGTTGTAGACCAGCAGGGAACAATCCTGCGGCGCGGACTGCGCGGCGAAGAACTGAAAGCATACATCGCCGAACAACTGAAATAAGAAAACATCTCGTCGCAACACAATGAAAAACATCGTTTCGCTCACCCTGCTCGCTGCCCTGCTCTTTTCGTGCGGCAAGGGAGGCCTGTTCTCCTCGGCAAGCAAATATGAAGTAGACGAAGTGCACGTAGCCAAGGTGACACCGCTCATGGGCGACACGTCAGGCGTGAGTTGCAGAATGAACCTTAACGTAAAATACGTCAAAGGCGACGACCAGCGCGCACGCAACGTCAACAATTCCATTGAACAGCGGCTGTTCGACATGTCGGGCATGACAATGCAACAGGCTGTCGACTCTTTCGCCAAATGCTACTCTGAAGAATACGTGCGCAACATGCGCCCCATGTTTCGTGAGGAGGACGGCGACGAAGCCCATCGCGCATGGTACGAATACACCTACGACATCACGACGGCTGTGGAAGAAGGGCGCGACGGCTGCCTCATATATCTTATGACGACCGATGTCTACGAAGGCGGTGCCCACGGCATCTGCCAGCATCTTGTCCTGAACTTCGACGCTGAGACAGGCCACGTAATAACGCTCGACAGCATCATGGCCGAAGGATACCAGTACCAGTTGGAGGAAATGCTGCTGGCAGAACTGCGCAGACAGACAAAGACACACTCTCTCGACGAACTGCACGAGCAGGGCTATCTGATGGCAAGCGAAATATACGCTCCGCAGAACTACCGACTGGAGGAAGACGGCATTGTATTTATATATAATGTGTACGAAATTGCGCCATACGCCACGGGCATTACCGAACTGACACTGACATACGAGCAACTGAAAAAGATACTTAGACACTAAGCCAAAGGCCGGAAACGGAGAACCATGGAACTACTGCTGAAATACTTTCCAAAACTGTCTGAGCACCAGTGCCGGCAGTTTGAACAACTCGACGCTCTCTATCGCGACTGGAACGCAAAAATCAACGTCATCTCGCGCAAGGACATCGACAACCTCTACGAACACCACGTGCTCCACTCCATGGCAATAGCCAAGATAGTGAATTTCAGACCGTCGACACGAGTGCTCGATTTCGGCACAGGAGGCGGTTTCCCCGGCATACCATTGGCCATACTGTTTCCCGAGGCCGACTTCACTCTGATTGACGGAACGGGAAAGAAGATAATGGTGGCGCAGGAGGTTGCCAAGGCTATCGGCCTCAGCAACTGCCACCCCATTCACCGCCGTGGCGAAGAGGAGCACGGCAAATACGACTTTGTTGTGAGCCGTGCCGTAATGCCGCTGCCCGATCTGCAGCGTATGTGCAAGAAAAACATATCGACAAAGCACATCAATGCACTGCCGAATGGAATAATATGTCTGAAAGGCGGCAACCTGGACGGCGAAATACACAACTTCCGGAAACTGGTGGAGGTGACACCTATCAAATCCTTCTTCAGCGAAAATTGGTTTGACGAGAAAAATATTATCTACCTGCCATGCTGAACATCAAGCGCCTGATGTGCAATCCTCTACAGGAGAACTGCTACGTCGTAAGCGACGACAGCGGAGAGTGCGTCATTATTGACTGCGGTGCATTCTATCCTGAAGAAGAGGAGGCCATCAGCAACTATATAGGCAGGGAAAAACTGCACCCCGTACACCTGCTTGCCACCCATGGCCACCTTGACCACAACTTCGGCAACACCTGGATTGACCGCACATACGGCCTACGTGTAGAGATAGTGCGTGCCGACGACTATCTGATAGAGCATCTTTCGGAACAGGCAGCCAACCTCTTCGGACTACAACTGCCGCAGGAAGAGACATCCGTCGGCAGATGGCTGGCGGACGGCGAAACGATTTCATTCGGAGCCCACACGTTGAGCGTGATAGGCACGCCAGGCCACACACCAGGCTCATGCCTCTTCTGGTGTAAGGAAGAGAAAGTGGCATTCACTGGCGACACTTTGTTCCGAATGAGTATAGGACGCACAGATTTCGACGGAGGAAGTTACAAGCAAATGGTGGAGAGCCTGCGGCTGATAGCCGCCACGCTCCCCACCGACACAACAATTTACTGTGGCCACGGGCAGTCGTCAACAATAGCCGACGAACTGCACTACAACCCGTATCTCAGGGTGTGACCCTTATCCAGTCGGCATCTATCCATCCCTTGTCGACCTTGGCATCGGTCTCCACGGCGACAAAGCCAAACTTCGCTCCTATCCACTTACCTTCTTTCATTGTAAACTCCGTGCCGCAGTCGGTAAACTTCTTGCCATTGCTGCTGTAAGAAAAGTGCATCTTGCTGTCGGCCACGCTCAGGCGCAGATAGATATCTTCGTGAATGCCGGGCTTGTAGTCTATCTTGTCTGCAGCAGTAGGCTTCAGCGTGGCTATAACCTGCTCGCTCTGCTGCCTGCCCTTGTCGGCAGCCTTGCATGTGAGTTGCACGAGTTGGAATTCCTGCCCTACCCTGCGCACTACAATGGCAGAATAATCAAGTCCCATCATTATCAGTCCGCCCATCTGTCCTTCTGCCTTTGATGTAAATCTCAGTTTTGCGGTTGCCACAAACTTGTCGGCAGGCGTCTTCTGCAGCAACATGTTCGGGACTTCCCACAGGTTCTTCCATCCTTCCGACAACTTGTGTGTATAGATACGCATTGTTCCAAATGTTGTTGGCATGCCGTAAAACTGGTGATAGTTGGCATGCCACTGCCATTGCTTGCCAAGTGTTGTAGTATTAAACTCGTCGCTTTCCACAGGATTTTCTATCACTGAGGATGACGACTGCGGTTTTCTGTATTTCAGTACAGGCTCTCCCTTCTGCCCCATTATGGGCCAGCCTGTCGACCAGTCTACTGGATTAAGGTGCACCACACGTCCGTAGGCTTCCTTATCCTGGAAATGCAGGAACCAGTCTTCACCGTATTTTGTATGTACCCATCCTCCCTGATGAGGGCCGTTTATGTTGGTTTTCCCCTGCTGCAGGACTCGCTTTGACTCGTATGGGCCAAAAGGCGACTTGGAACGCATGGCAAGTTGAAAGCCTGTGGGAACGCCACCAGCAGGACACATTATCCAGTACCAGCCGTCACGTTTGTAGAATTTCGGACCTTCGCAAGTACGGTTTTCCGTGCCGTTTCCATCAAACACAATGACAGGCTGGCCAATGGCACGCGTTCCGTCGGCCGACAATTCCCTCACGGTAAGTACGGAAGCAAACTTGCTGCGCGAGTTGGCCCATCCGTTGACAAGATAGCAGCGGCCGTCGTCGTCCCACAGCGGTGTGGTATCAATCATGCCGCTGCCGGCAATGACGCAGACAGGTTTCTCCCATTCGCCGGCAGGATCGCCGCCACACGTCTTGACCATGTAGACGCCATAGTCGGGATCGCCCCAGTAGATATAATACTCGCCGGCATGGTAACGGATTGAGGGAGCCCACACACCAGCACCATGACGCGGACTGCTGAAATGCTGCTCGAGCATGGCATCGCCCTCGTAAAGCGACTTGAGGGCGTGACCCACTATCTGCCAGTTGACAAGGTCGCATGAATGAAGAACAGGCAAGCCTGGAACACACTGGAAACTGGATGCCGTGAGGTAATAGTCTTCGCCGCTGGGGCCTACACACACGTCGGGATCGCTGTAGTCTGCATTGATGACAGGATTGGTGTACGTTCCGTCGCCATTGTCGGGACACCATACGGCAGAGCGATACTGCGCACTGGCTGTCAGCGCGTATGCTGCCAGCATTGTCAAGAGAGTTTTCTTCATAGGTTGTCTATTATTAATTTATAGTCTTTTCCCGTGTATACCACTTTCATCACCCTGCTCACCGCACCGTCCGACGGACTCAGGTGCAGGGCGACATGACCCATGGTGCGACGCAGGTTTACCTCCACGCATGGATGGATTGTTCCGCCATCCATCACCATCATGTCTACGCCCAACGGCCCAGAATACCGGCATGCGAGAAATGTAGCAAGCGTGCTGCATAACATTTCCTGCAACTTGTCGACTTGCACGACAGCCACACTGTCCAACATTTTGCGCTTGGCAGTCTCTGTGGCAAGAACATTCCCAACGTATGCGCCGCCAGACGTGACAAACAGCGACAGCCCGGAATAGCATACGCTACCGTCTGCCTCTGCATGGAATTCCATTCCAAAATCAAGAATCTTGCTGTATCTCTTCTCTACCATTACTGAGCCCTGCAAACTTATGACATTCTTCATCCAACCCAAATCGGCATTTGTCACATTCCCGTCACTGACAAAGCGCACTCCACGGCCGCTCGACGACCACGGCGACTTGAGTACAGCATGGCCGAATGTAGCGATGGCAGTTTTTGCTTCGTCCATGGAAGTACATTCCAGAGGAAGCAATACATCAAAATCTTTGCGGAGAGAAGAGAGTATGGCTATCGTATTACGTCTGTGCGACAGTTGACGTATAACTTCCACCTGTTCTACCGTAGGCATAACAGAAGGACGGACACCCTTGCGCAGAAGTGTTGCCAGCAAGGCCCTATCCCATCCCCATGGCTCCACGTGCGTCACGGCAGCCATCTGTGATGTACTTACGTCATCCTGCATTGTGTATACGATATCCCCCGACTCGGCCCACAACACTGGCAGCCAGCCCAGATCCCTGTGCAATTCTCTGCCGGCACGGGGCGGAGTGAAGTTGTCCAGATTTGCAGCCAGGGCAATATCGTGGTCAGGATTAAAAACATGCAGCGTCATCTTCACACAACTCATCACTGGCAAAATTACGGAAAGTCGAGGGCAGAACAAAATAAACTGGTTTATTTTTTATGCCGAGACGGAGATTTCGCCTGCGCTTTGCACTTTAAGTCAAAGAAAAACCGTAGAAATAATTTTCTTACCCGATTACGGTGCTACCCTTTCAGTTCTGCGGGAGAAATTTGTTTCCTTTCGTACAGCAAAGATAAGCACGTTTTCCAAAACCAAACAAGTTTTTCAAGAAAAACAGCATACTTATCACGCCATCATAAAAAATTTTGCTACTTTTGCTGCCACATAAGTTTTTCAATTGCTATGGCAGAAACTAAAATAAAGCGCATAGTGCTGACCGGAGGCCCTTGTGCTGGTAAAACAACAGCCTTGGTTCGCATCATAGAACATTTCTCAAGTCTCGGGTTCAAGGTCTTTACCGTACCAGAAGTGCCAACTCTATACAGTCAAGGCGGATGGAACTATCTTACACCTAACAAGAATCTTTACTACGAGGGAGAGCGTGCCATACTGGAGACACAGTTAGCCTTGGAAGATAGTTTCATGCGGTTGGCAGAGACCTGCACAAAGCCAGCATTCATTGTCTGTGACCGCGGCACCATGGACATTTCGGCATACATGACCCCCGAAATGTGGAAAGACATAACGCAAAAATCAGGAACTGACTCCAATAAGTTGCGCGAGCGCTATGATGCCGTGCTACACCTTGTCTCAGCAGCCGACGGCGCCGAGCAGTACTACACCGTGGCTACAAATTCCACACGCTATGAGCAGGCAAATGAGGAAGGACTACAGATAGCCCGCGACCTTGACAAGAAAGTGAACCGCGCATGGACGGGGCATCCGCATCTGCGCGTCATCAACAATCACGACGACTTTGATGCAAAACTGCGCCGTGTGCTGAAAGAAATCTCCAACGTGCTTGGAATTCCACAGCCCATAGAAGAAGAGCGAAAGTATATTGTACGACTCACCGGCTCACTGCCAGAATGTATTGAAAGCGACATCACACAAACATACCTTGTGGCCGACCCCGACTGCGAAGTACGCTTACGACGTCGCGGATGGCACGGCGAATATGTCAATGTTCACAAGACGAAGAAACGCGTTTCGCCAACAGAGGTGTTAGAGACAGAACGCCAGGTGAGCAATGCCCTGTACGAATCGCTACTGCAACAGGCAGATCCATATCGTGCTACTATCAGGAAGACGCGCCGAAGTTTCATCTGGCATGGCCAATACTTTGAACTCGACACCTACCATGAGCCTGTTGACAATCTGCTTATTCTTGAAACAAAAGGCATTGCGCAACAGGAAGCAGTAAACTTCCCTCCTTTCCTGCAAGTTGTAGAGGATGTAACAGGAAATAGGCAGTACTATGCTTACAACATTGCGTTGAAGCGATAGCACTGCCTATCGTTTTCTTGCTATTTCCTGTACGACTATCCGCCGAAGTTATCGTACATAATGCTTTCCGGCTCTACTCCAAGTGAGTCGAGCATCTGAACTACTGCTGCCGACATCGGGCCAGGGCCGCACATGTAATACTCTACATCCTCCGGTGCTTCGTGATCCTTTAGATATGTATTGAGCATTACCTGATGTACAAAGCCGGGAGTGTATTTCACACCTGCTGCATCCGCGGCAGGATCAGGTCTGTCGAGTGCCAGATGGAAGTGGAAGTTTGGATATTCTTTCTCCAAGCCGAGGAAATCGTCAAGATAGAACACCTCATTCAAGGCACGTGCTCCATAGAAGTAGTGCATCTCACGGTCTGTGGTGTGCAGGGTCTTTGTCATGTGCATTATCTGCGCACGAAGCGGTGCCATACCAGCGCCACCGCCTACCCAAATCATTTCTTTCTTTGAGTCGAAATGTGGATGGAAATCTCCAAAAGGTCCTGACATCACAACCTTGTCACCAGGCTTCAGCGAGAAAATATAACTTGACGCTATACCAGGGTTAACCTCCATGAAACCGCTCTTGTCGGCTTTAAACGGCGGCGTGGCAATACGCACCGTAAGCATAAAGACATCACCCTCGGCTGGATAGTTGGCCATGGAATAGGCGCGGATGGTGGGCTCTGTATTGACACACTTCAGTGGGAACAGACCAAACTTTTCCCACGACGGCAGATATTCTTCACCGATAAGACTCTTGTCAATATCCTTGTCGTAATCAATCAAGAATGTAGGAATCTTAATCTGCGCATAAGAGCCAGGAATGAAGTCCATATGCTCACCTGGAGGAAGTTGCACCTTGAATTCCTTGATGAATGTGGCAACATTCTTATTGGAAATAACAGTACATTCGTACTCCTTAACACCAAGTATCGACTCGTCGACATGTATCTTCAGATCGCCTTTCACCTTGCATTGGCAACCCAAACGCCAGCCGGCCTTCTGCTCCTTGCGCGAGAAGTGTGGCTTTTCACTGTCAAGGATTTCTCCTCCACCCTCAAGCACCTGCACCTTACATTGTCCGCAAGATGCCTTGCCGCCACATGCGCTTGGCAAAAACACGCCATTGGCATTGAGCGTTGCCATAAGGGAGTTGCCCTGTTCCACAGAAATGGTACGATCACCGTTTATCTCTATATTCACATTGCCTGATGGCGACAGATACTTCTTTGCCACCAGCAGAATAATCACCAAAAGGAGTATTACCAGCAGGAAAACTCCAATGCTATATGCTATAAATTGTATCATGCCTATCAAATATTAAGTCCAGAGAAACACATCATAGCCATCGCCATCAATCCCACAGTTATGAACACTATACCCAATCCCTGCAGAGGACGTGGCACATCGCTATACTGCATTTTTTCGCGAATGGCTCCCATTGCAACAATAGCCAATGTCCAGCCAAGACCGGAGCCGAAGCCATAGACGATGGCATCCCATATGCTGGTGATGGCCTGTGAATTGCTGGCATCCATCATTATACGCTGCTGCATGAAGAGCGAGGCACCCATGATAGCACAGTTGACGGCTATCAACGGCAGAAAAATTCCCAGCGCAGCATAGAGAGACGGCGAGTATTTCTCGACTGTCATTTCCACCAACTGCACCATACCTGCTATAACAGCAATGAAAAGAATAAACGACAGATAACTGAGGTCAACGCCTTCAACGAGGCAGCCCGGCCCCAGCACCTTAGTCTGCAACAGATAGTTGACAGGCACCGTGACGGTAAGCACGAATGTAACGGCTAAACCTAATCCCATTGACGTCTTCACCGTTTTCGACACGGCAAGGTAAGAACACATGCCGAGGAAAAAGGCGAAAATCATATTGTCGACGAAAATCGAACGGAATAACAAACTAATTATATGTTCCATAATTCTTTATTTTTTGCAAAGACATCCAGACTTTACGGCTTTTTTCCTTTCACGTTAGCCCATTAGTCCTTGTTAAAATTATTTTTCCTTATAGAAGTAAGCACGGTGTATCCATATCACACAACCCACAAGTATGAGCGCCATGGCAGGCATTGTCATCATTCCATTGTTCTGATATCCAAAGTCGTAAACGCCATGTGGAATAATCTGGAAGCCAAGCAGACTTCCACGGCCGAAGAATTCGCGGAAAGCACCGACGATAACAAGTATCATGGCATAGCCCAGTCCGTTGCCAACACCGTCGAGGAACGACGGCCACGGCTTGTTTGTCATGGCAAAAGCCTCAAGGCGTCCCATCAGAATACAGTTTGTGATAATCAGTCCGACATATACACTCAGTTGGACGCTCACATCGTAGGCAAAAGCCTTAAGTATCTGGGAGACAATAGTCACGAGAGCGGCAACAACCACCAGTTGCACCACGATACGGATGCGGTTGGGGATAGTGTTGCGGATAATCGAGATTATCACATTCGAGAAAGCGGTAATCACCGTCACGGCCAAGCCCATAACAATGGCTGGCTTCAACTGCGAAGTGACGGCAAGCGCAGAGCAAATGCCCAATACCTGAATAAGAATAGGATTGTCGAGGTTCAACGGATTGCAGAAGACCTCCTTATTTTGTTTACTGAATAGTGCCATAGTTTACTCCTCCTTTGCTTTAATTCCACTTTCTGGACAGCAGTCCTTAGCCTCATTGCCGGCACAGCACGAATCTGTCTTCTCTGCTGCACAGCATGAACCGCTCTTCTTTTCTACACAGCATGCTGATGCAGTCAACTGCTTGGAGAAATTTTTCAGACAATTCTTCAGCATGGCATCGACACCATTTGAGGTCAACGTAGCACCCGTCACACAGTCAACCTGCGTCTCCGGATCCTCCACTTTCTTTACAACAGACAATGCCACGTTTGCATAATCGCTGCCTTTAAACAATTTCTTGCCGATAAACTTCTCCTGCCAGGCCTGTGAGTCTTTTATTTCTGCACCAAGTCCGGCCGTCTCGCTCTCATGGTTGAAGTAGGCGCCGTATATCGTAGGGCCATCCTGATTATGAACGGCCAGATAACCACTGATGCCACCCCAGAGGCCCATTCCTTTCAGAGCAAAAACGCTAATTTCCTCGCCATCAATCTCGCAGGTGTAGACTTTCTTACCATCCACGTCTTGCTCTTCCTTTACCACCTCGCTGTATTTGGCCTCAGCCTCAGCGCCGTCAAGGTCGCGGATATTCAGAGAGTAGAGTATTTGTTTCTTCACGTCGAGTTTCACATTGGCGTCCTGCATTGGCTTCAGCGCCTGATAGACGAATGCCAGTAGGAAGGCCACAACGACGACGAGTATCGCACTATATATAATAATGTACGCGTTGGAATTCGTATTTAACTTACTCATTTGGTACCTCCTCTCTTAAGTCGTTTCGAGATATTGCGCTCCACGATGAAATGGTCGATCGTAGGAGCAAACATGTTGCCGAAGAATATGGCAAGCATCATTCCCTCAGGATAGCCAGCGTTCATCACACGTATGATAACGGCCATGGCACCAATTAGGAAACCGTAAATGTATTTGCCACATTCCGTACGGCATGAAGTTACTGGATCGGTGGCCATAAACACAGCACCGAAGGCAAATCCGCCAAGCAAGAACTGCTCCCACCAAGGCAGCGGCGTCATTCCGAGTTGTTCGAAGACTACAGCCATCACTCCGCCACCCACAAACACTGACAGCATTGTGCGCCAAGAGGCTATCCCCGTCCACAGCAGTATCACTGCTCCTATTGCAATAGCCACGACAGACGTTTCTCCTATTGAGCCAGGGATAAATCCTAACGCCATGTCAGCAACAGAGACATTGGCATCAATGCCCTGCCCTATCATTCCGAGCGGAGTTGCTGCTGTATACGTGTCGGGAAGATTATTTCCCAACCCGAAGATGCTGTTGTCTGCCACCCATACTTTATCGCCTGTCATAACTGACGGATAACTGAAAAACAGGAACATGCGGGCAGCAATCGCAGGATTGAAGATGTTCATGCCTGTTCCGCCAAATATCTCCTTGCAGAATATCACGCTAAACGCACATGCCAGTGCAAGCATCCATAGCGGACAGCCAATTGGCACTATCAATGGTATGAGAATTCCACTTACAAGATACCCTTCCTGGATTTCTTCTCCCTTCCACTGTGCCCATGCGAACTCTATACCAAGTCCTACGATATAACTGACGAGAATTTTCGGCAGCACTGCGAGAAAGCCATAAAGGAAAACATCACGAAAAGATGCAGTAGCCAGCGTTCCTGCAGCAAGATAATTCTGGTAGCCGATATTATACATGCCAAAAAGCATTGCCGGCATAAGGGCTATGACTACCATTGACATGATACGCTTTGAGTCTATGGCGTCGTGGATATTCACACTTCCAGCCTTCGCTGTAGTATTCGGCACATACAGGAAGGTCTCAAAGCCGTCAAACAATGAGCGGAAGGCATGAAGTTTTCCTCCTTCCTCAAAGTTTGGCTTCACCTTATTGAGATAATTACGCAAATTCATAATTCACAATTTCATAGTTCAAAAATTAAGCATTCTCCTTGCGAAGGATGTCCAGTCCCTCACGCACTATGCGCTGCAGTTCCAACTTAGAGGAATCTACAAACTCTGCCAAGGCGAAATCTTCCGGCGCAACCTCGTAGATACCAAGTTGTTCCTGCCTGTCGATATCGCCGGCAATGATAGCCTTGATGAGATATTCTCCATAGATGTCCATAGGAAGCACGCGGTCGTACTCTCCGCTCATTATGATATGCCTTTCGCCGCCTTTTATGCGTGCATCCAAGGCATATTTCTTTTTTCCCATGAGCCACGAGAAATAACTCCTGTTCACCGAGAACTGCTTCAGGCGTGGCATAATCCAACCGGCCAGTTCGTCAACATCGCTGCCTTCAGGTATAACTGTTATTTCTGATGTGTGTGCGCCGAGATATCCGTCTTTGGTTGTAGGGCAGCCTGTCAGCACGTTGCCGTTGATGATGCGCACACTGTGGTCTGCATCGTAACTGTTCGCCAGAAGCGTCGACAGTTCTTCGCCAACAAGCATATCAACGTAGGCAGGCTTATTTACTTCACTGCCACAGAGAGCAACGGTGCGCCTTAGGTCTACACGGCCAGTGTTGAACAGTCTTCCAATATAGAGCACCACTGTAGGGTCACCAATAGTCCATACCACATCGCCTTTGTTTACAGGACACACGTGATTCACCTGCACGCCGACGTTTCCTGCCGGACATGGGCCGTCAAACACAGTGACTTCTACATTCCTGTAATTTTCAAAACTGGAGTGCAGTCCACAGCCAAGATGCGTCTTTGCTATTTTCGACAGAGCGGTAAGTCCTGTCTGGAAGTCTGCTTCCTGGCCTTTCACTTCAAATTCAAAGTTTGCAGCCAGCGGCTTGTCGCGCAGTGCAGACACAAAGATTGCCTTAGGCAGTACTGAAGGATTTGTAGACACTGCATAAGGCAACTGATTGATATAGCCAAAGAGACCGGCATCAAGCAATGCTTCTGTCACTGCCTTGCCTTCCATTTTTTCCACGTCGCGTTTTCCATAGTCGGCATACTCTTGCTGAGCGTCTGCATCAACCACGACGCGTAAAACTTTACGACGTTCGCCACGTTCCACGCCACGCACGGTGCCGCTTACAGGCGAAGCGAACTTCACTTCTGGGAACTGTTTATTAATAAAAAGCGGTTCCCCAGCCTTCACATGGTCGCCCTCGCTCACCACTACCTTTGGAGTAACGCCACAGAAGTCGTCGGGCGTCAGTGCATAGACGCCTTTCGATTTCAGTTGCATGCGTCTCTCCTCGGCACGGCCAGTCAGTTGAATGTCAAGGCCTTTGCGCAATTTGATTACATTTGCCATTTAATATGATTGTTTTGTTGAATAGTTGCTTGAATTCGTTGCAAAATTAAACAAATTTAGGGATACCAGCGGTATTTTCTACCGTAAATATTCACACATAACAACTTTTTAATGTAATTTTGTCGCCTAAAGTATACGACAGAAAGATTATTGTAACCTCCATCTGTCAGATTGACAAACATTACAAAAGCACTTACTAAGCATACTACACTGCGGTGAAAGTCCTGAGAAACATATTCAACATCACGATATGGGTCCTGTTGGGTCTGTACCTGGCTTTCATTCTCACCTTCCGCGTGTCAGCAATCCAGCGCTGGGTGGGTTTTCAGGCTTCACGTGCGCTAAGTGAGAAGTTAGGAACGCACGTACAGGTGGGGCGTATCAATCCGGGGTTCTTGAACCGCCTGCTAATCGACAATGTATATCTTTACGACCAGCAAGGTGAAGAACTTCTCACCGCCCGTCGGCTTGGAGTCCGCATAAACCTGCTGGAACTGCTTCTTAACAAGAAGATTTCCATCTCCTCAGCCCAAATCTTCGGCGCACATGCGTACATCTATCAGGCATCACCAGACGCACAACCCAACTATCAGTTTGTTGTCGACTCGCTCTCGTCAAAAGACAGCGACGAGAAGACGCCACTCAATCTGCGCATCAATTCTCTCATCATGCGCCACTCCAGCGTTCGCTACGACAAGCGGTTCCGCCCGGAGACAGAAGGTGTTTTCAATCCGTCCCACATACTCGTCGACAACATCAGCGCGCATGTCGTACTGAAAGCACTCAAAGACGACTCGTTAAACGTCAACATCCGCAAACTTTCGCTCAAGGAACATTCCGGTCTGCACATACAGCGCCTTGCCATGAAGTTTGAGTGCGGACGTCAGCACAGCCATCTTAGCCAGTTGCAGTTGCAAATGCCAGGCACGAAGATTGACATGGGAGATATCAGAGCCAACTATCACATCAGCGACAGCGACTCCCTGCTTATCTCTACCCTCTCCTATCGTGGCGAACTGAAGCCTTCCCACATCACGCTCAGCGACCTGTCGCCATTACTTCCCTCGCTGAAAACCTTCAATAGCACCATAACTCTATCGGCGCTCTTCAACGGTCAGGGCACAAACGTCGAAATTCCCGAACTACGCATTGGCTCGACCACAGGCGACATTGACATCGACTGCGACGGCTGGGTACATGACTTAAACCAGCCAGCCCCAGAATGGCAGGCCAATCTTAATCATTTCTCGCTGTCTGCCAAAACCATCAACTTCATTTCCGAGAACCTGCAAGGCGAACATATCGACTTGCCCGAAGCCGTCATCCGACTTGGCGATATCAATATGAACGGCTATGTAGGCGGAAAAGGCATGGAACGCGTGCTGACACATAGCAACATACGCTCTGGAGCAGGCGACATGGAAGTTGATTTCGACATGGGGCCCGACAGAGAATTCACAGCCGACGTGACGACAGGAAACCTTAATCTGCGCCAGTTGCTTGACGACGAGAAGTTTGGCAGACTGGCTACCGTCGTAAAACTTGAGGGATGTCTTGCGCCCGCAAGCAAACAGGAGATAAAGGCAACAGGCACCGTACAACAGTTTGAATATAACAATTACAACTACAGGAACATAGACGTCAACGCACATTATACCAGCGGTCTCATTGCCGGCAAACTCATCATCGACGACCCGAACATCGGCCTCAATATCGACGGCACACTTCAGCAAAACGACAAGACCAACGACATACAGTTGCGCGCCGAAATTCTTAACCTTTCGCCAAAAGCCATAAATCTGACCGACAAATACGGAGATGCGCGCTTCTTTGCAGAATTGGATGCCAATCTCAACGCCTCCGACATCAACGATGCCAAAGGACGGCTGCATATCGGCAATCTTGCCATGCTCTCCAGCACAACCAACTACGAACTTGACGACCTGACCATAAACACCGACTACGACGACGAAGGCGAACACTATGTGGAACTCCAGAGCGACTTCGCCACTGCCGAACTGCGCGGCGACTTCGACTACAAGACCATTGCGCAGAGTTTCACAAATTTCATTGCCAACCAGTTACCCACATTGCCAGGTCTGCCAAAGGTAAACCCAAATACGAAGAACAATTTCTCACTTCGTGCAACCATCCACAAGAGCGACTGGCTGCAACGGCTTATGCAGGTTCCCATTGTGCTTAGCGAACCACTTAAGATAGACGGCTTCGTCAACGACGAGACGCGCGACATCAATATTCACTGCACCATTCCGCAGTTCTTCTACAATGGCAATGGCTACAGAAACGGCAACATCCATCTCTCAACGCCCAACGACTCGCTTCACTACGATGTCCAGATTACCAAGTTGATGAAAAATGCCACACCGCTTGACGTGCGTCTGCAGGGCAATGCCTACGACAACAACCTGCTCACTTCTCTCCAGTGGGATAACCATGCCACAGAGCGCCATCTTAGCGGCATCATCAATGCGACGGCCAATTTCTACGGTACGGAACTTGGCAATAACGTAGCCTATATCAGCATCGAACCATCGAGACTTAACATCCACAACACGCTATGGAATGTTGAGCCCTGCAAGATTACCTATGCCGACGAGCGTGTCAACATCAACAACTTTACCATTCGCCATGGCCAGCAGCATCTGCTTATAGACGGCGTCGTCGGCAGCACTGTCCACGACTCGCTCTTCGTTGCCATGAACGCACTCGACATCGAGTATATTCTTGAACTTGTCAATTTCACAGCCGTCGACTTCAACGGCAAGGCCACAGGTCAGGCTCTTGCATGCGGCGTGCTCGGCAGTCAGATGCAGGCCGCTGCCCTGCTGATGGTCGACAAATTTGAATTCCAGCATGGCCGCATCGGTATGCTTAATGCCAATGTCGGATGGAACAATGAGAAAAAGCAGATAGACATCCATGCCATTGCCGACGACGGCCAGTTTCCCGACGGCAGGAAATCAAAGACCTATGTAGACGGTTTCGTTTCGCTATCGGAGAAGAAAATCGACTTAGGCATCAAGGCGTCGGGCACGCGCATCGACTTTGCCCACTCTTTTGCTGAGAGCGTTCTCAGCGACATCAATGGCTATGCGCTCGGCTCTGTCAGGCTGGTCGGCCCATTAAGCGCCATCAACCTCACAGGTCAGTTGGTGGTTAACGGCGAAGCCACGCTGTCGCTCACCGGTTGCCACTACAAACTGAAAAACGATACTATCCGCATGGTGACCGACGACATAGAGTTTCTGCGCTGCCGTGTCATTGACGACAACAACAGGACCGGCGTTATCAACGGCCATATCCACCACCACGACCTTAAGAACATGACCTACGACTTCTACGTCGATGCGCAGAACATGCTGGTCTACGATATTCCCGACTTTGGCGACGATATCTACTGCGGCACCATCTACGGAACAGGTCGCGTGGGACTTCACGGACGTCCCAACGAGACGAGCATAGACATCAGCATCCGTCCGGAGCGCAATTCCACGCTGATGCTCAACACGGCCACCCCCGACGCCATTACCGATCAGGAGTTTATACGCTGGACTCAGCGCGACAGCCTTGGTTCTGCCCGCCGCGACAGCATTCGCAACAGCCAACAGCGCCCCATGCGTCGCAACTTGCTTGCCGACCGCAGCGACTTGCGCATCAATTTTATGGTCGACGCCAATCCAAATGTACTGGTGAAGATTCTGATGGACAGCCGCACCAACGACTTTATCACGCTGCGCGGCAACGGTCTGCTCAACGCCTCCTATTATAATAAAGGTGGCTTCCAGATGTTTGGCACATACAAGGTGACCGACGGAACGTATGGCATCACCATTCAGGACATTATCAAGAAAGACTTTACCTTTGAGGATGGCGGCACGGTGACTTTCGGCGGCGATCCCTACGACGCCAATCTCAATCTGAAAGCCATTTATGCCGTCAACGGTGTGTCGCTCAGCGACCTTAATGTTGGCAAGAGTTTCTCCAACACAGTCCGCGTCAACTGCATAATGAACATTACGGGCCAGCTGTCGGCACCACTGATAGAATTCGACCTCGATCTCCCCAACGTCAACGCAGACGAAAAACAAATGGTGCGCTCCATCATCAACGGCCAGGAAGAGATGAATCAGCAGGTGGTCTATCTGCTTGCCGTAGGTCGTTTCTATCCGCAGGGAGCCAACAATTCCTCAGAAGAGGAAGGCCAGCAAAGCCAGACGTCGCTTGCCATGCAAAGTCTGCTGTCGGGCACTATCAGTAGCCAAATCAACACTCTTCTCGGCAACGTGATACGCAGCAATGACTGGTCGTTTGGCGCCAACATCTCCACTGGCGACGAAGGCTGGAACAATGCTGAGTACGAGGGAAAGGTGAGCGGCCGTCTGTTCAACAACCGCCTGCTCATCAACGGCCAATTTGGCTATCGTGACAAGGCCAATACTGCCAACTCATCATTTATTGGCGACTTTGATGTGCGCTACCTGCTCTTCCCAAACGGCGACTTGGCCATCAAGGTGTACAATCAGACCAACGACCGCTACTTTACCAAGTCGAGCCTCAACACACAGGGACTTGGCATTATTATGAAGCGCGACTTCGGCGGCATTGCCGACCTCTTCGGCATCAGGAAAAAGCAGAAGAAAAAATAAATCCTTATGTCTCAGGTGACATCAGAACGGCACCGGTTCGTTGTCATTGCTGGCAAAAGGCGATTCCGTCACCATCGACGCTGTGCCGTTGATGCTGCTTCCGATTATTTCGCCACCGTTATCGGCATGAGCACTCTTGCCAGAGAGGCGCCCTTCGTCTTCATTTTCAAATCGGGTAAACTCTCCACGGAATTTCAGCAGCACGTCGCCCGTTGCACCCTTACGGTGCTTGGCAATTATGATTTGCGCCTTGCCTCGCAGGTCTACCCCTTCGTTAGTTTGCGTCAGGTGATAATATTCTGGTCTGTGTACAAAGAGCACCATGTCGGCATCTTGCTCTATGGCTCCTGACTCGCGCAGGTCTGAAAGTTGCGGACGCTTGCCGTCTGGGCTTGCATCGCGCGTCTCTACGCTACGGTTGAGTTGCGACAATGCTATTATGGGTATATTAAGTTCCTTGGCAAGTCCCTTCAGCGAACGGCTAATCGTCGACACCTCTTCCTGACGTGACGTAAAACGCATGCCGCTTGCATTCATCAACTGCAGATAGTCTATCATTATTATTTTTATGCCGTGCTCTCTCACCAGACGGCGTGCCTTCGTACGCAGTTCGAAAACCGAAAGGCCCGATGTGTCGTCTATATAGAGCGGTGCACCTATCAGATGGTTCATCCGCTTGTCCAGCCTGTCCCATTCGTCGGGTGAAAGTTGTCCGTTCAGTATTTTCGAGCCTTCTATCTCACATACGTTTGAGATGAGGCGGTTCACAAGTTGCACGTTGCTCATTTCAAGTGAGAAGAAAGCCATCGGAACCTTGTAATCGGCAGCAATATTCTTCGCCATCGACAGCGCAAACGAGGTCTTACCCATTGCAGGTCGGCCGGCAATGATGATAAGGTCGGAAGCCTGCCAGCCGCTTGTTATCTTGTCAAGGTCGTGGTATCCTGTAGGCACGCCCGTCAGTCCGTCCTTGTTGGCAAATGCCGACTGTATAACCTTCACGGCCTGGTCCAGCACAGGGTCTATCTGAACGTAGTCCTTCTTCATGTTGGTCTGACTAAGTTCAAAGAGTTTGCCCTCAGCATCCTGCATCACGTCGTCAATGTCAAGCGTCTCATCGAAGGCGTTTGTCTCTATGTTGCCAGCATATTTTATCAGTTCACGCGCGAGCGCTTTCTGGGCTACAATCTTAGCGTGATACTCTATATTGGCCGACGATCCGACTCGCGAACTTAGTTCGGTGATATATGCAGGACCTCCGATGTCTTCCAGGTCGCCCTGTTTGGCCAGTTGCTCAGCCACCGTCCAGATATCGACGGGCTGTTCGTGCAACTCCAGTTCGCGTATGGCGCTGTAGATTTTCTGGTTGCGTGGTTCGTAGAAACTCTCGGACCTGAGCATTTCGCACACTACGGTATAGGCATCCTTGTCTATCATCAGTGCGCCAAGCACAGCCTGCTCTATTTCGCGTGCCTGCGGTTGTACGTGGGCATAAGTGTTATCTGTTGCCGCTCTGCGGTTGCTGCGGCGTTGTGAAGTTTGTTCGGGCATAGGGGGATGTTAGTTGACTGGTGACCATTGAATGTTGTTCTTTGTTGTCTTGGTTCTTGGCAAGCCAAGCGACGGAGCCGAGCGGTCGTATAAATTATAAATTAAAACTATAGCGTTTCACATTCTTTGAGCCACAGCGTGCTGGCGGCATCGCTTGGCATGCGCCAGTCGCCGCGCGGCGAGAGACTCACGCTGCCCACCTTCGGACCGTCGGGCAGACAGGAACGCTTAAACTGCTGATTGAAGAAGCGGCGACAGAATGTGGTGAGCCATTTCTTTATCGTGTCGGCATCGTAGCGTCCGGTGAATGCGGCCTGAGCGAGGAGCATGATTTTCGAGGGGCGGAAGCCATAGCGCAACATGTAGTATAGGAAGAAGTCGTGCAGTTCGTATGGCCCCACGAGGTCTTCCGTCTTCTGCTGGATGTTTCCCTGCGAGTCGGCAGGAGTAAGTTCGGGACTTATCGGCGTGTTGATGATGTCAAGCAACGTGGCGCGCTGCTGCACAAACTCTGCCGTCTCCGCCATATAACGGATGAGATACTGGATGAGGGTCTTCGGAATGCCGGCATTAACACCGTACATCGACATATGGTCGCCATTGTATGTGGCCCATCCCAAGGCAAGTTCCGACAGATCACCGGTGCCAACGACAAGGGCTCCCGTCTGATTGGCCACGTCCATGAGGATCTGCGTGCGCTCACGGGCCTGTGAGTTTTCGTAGGTGACGTCATGCTTGGCGCTGTTATGGCCTATGTCCTCAAAGTGCTGTGTCACGGCCTTTGCAATGCTTATCTCGCGCTGACTGATGCCGAGCGAGCGCATCAGGCTGACGGCATTGTCGTGGGTTCTGTCGGTAGTGCCAAATCCCGGCATGGTAATGCCGAGTATTCCCGTGCGCTCCAACCCAAGTTTGTCGAACATACGCACGCAGACGAGCAGTGCCAGCGTAGAGTCTAATCCTCCACTTATGCCCACCACCACTCGCTGGCAGTTGGTATGGACGAGCCGCTTAGCCAGCCCGGCCATCTGTATGTTGAGTATCTCCTCGCAGGCATTTGCCATCTTGTCGTCTTCTGGTATGAAAGGATGCGGATTGACACTCCTTGTCAGTATGAAGTTATGTGGCTGCACTGGCTTACACTCCACCATCGAGGCCACCGCTCCGCGCTGCGCATTGACAAATGTCGAGTTGGTGTGGCGCTCTGTCCGCAGACGCTCCACGTCTATCTGTGCCGTCGTCAGTTGCGGCTGAAATGAGAAGCGCTCGCTCTCGGCGAGCAGATGGCCGTTCTCATAGACCAAGGCATTGCCGCCATACACCACGTCCTGTGTAGACTCGCCAAATCCACTTGATGCGTAGACATAGCCACTAATGGTGCGAGCGCTCTGTTGCGCCAGCAGCGAGCACAAGTACTGGTGCTTGCCAATCAGTTCGTTGCTTGCCGAGCAGTTGAGCACTATGTCGGCTCCTGCCATGGTGAGATTGTTGCTGGGCGGAATGGGAGCCCATACGTCTTCGCAGATCTCCACGCCAAACTTCACGCCGTCGGCAGTCCGGAATATCTGCGGCGTGGCAGAGACAGTGAGCGGTGTGCCGGCAAGGTATATGTCGGTGGGATTAAGGTCCTGAGCAGAGGCAAACCAGCGCTTCTCATAGAACTCGTTATAGTTTGGCAGATAGGTCTTGGCAACCAGTCCCAGCAGCGCGCCGCGCTGTATCACGGCAGCACAGTTGAGCAGCAGGTCGCCGGCCAGCACCGGCAGGCCCACGACGCAGATGATGTCCGTCTGGCGCGTAAAGTCGAGCAGCGTCAGCAGTCCCTCCTCTGCCTTGGCAAGCAGCAGTTGCTCCTTAAACAGGTCCTGACAAGTGTAGCCTGTTATCGACAGTTCAGGAAAGCATATTATCTCAGCACCCTCGCCGTCGGCCTGGGCTATGAGTTTCTCCATCTCGGCTACATTGTACGTCGTATCGGCCACCTTTACTGCAGGTATGGCCGCAGCCACTGTTACAAATCCATGTTTCATAATTCAAAATTCATAATTCATATTCTTTACGACCGCTCGGCTCCACCGCTTGGCCTGCCAAGAACCAGGACAACTAAGAACAACTGTCAACTGTCAATGTTAGCAGCGAAGAGTCGCCATAACTCAGGAAGCGGAAATCGTGGTCAAGGGCATACTGGTATATTGTGCGCCAGTCGCCGCCTACGAAGGCACTCACCAGCAGCAACAGCGTACTCTTGGGTTGATGGAAATTAGTCACCAGCATGCGCACTATCTTGTACTTGTATCCTGGCACTATTATAATCTGTGTCGACGAGTGGAGCACGTCTGTAGAGCGCCTGTCCATCCAGTCGAGCACGTTCTGCAGAGCCTTCACTGCGTTAATCGGCATGGGCTCTGCCGTCTGGTATGGCTCCCATTGAGCCACGTGCAAGTCCTCTTCCTCCAGCAGAGGTGAGTTCTCCAGTTTCAATCCCATGTAGTAGAGACTCTCCAGAGTGCGTACACTCGTGGTGCCTACTGCTATTGTCTCCGCATTATGAGCCAACAGCCGCTCTATTGTGTGTCGGTGCACCACGATATACTCTGTATGCATGTCGTGGCCTGCCATCCGTTCGCTCTTCACAGGGCGGAAAGTACCTGCACCAACGTGCAGCGTCACCTCGTCGCGCTCTATGCCACACGCATCAATCTCGTTGAGTACACGCTCAGTGAAGTGCAAGCCAGCCGTTGGCGCTGCCACACTACCCTTCACTTTCGAGTAGACCGTCTGATATGTCTGCTTGTCGCTCTCCTGTGTAGCGCGGTTGAGATATGGCGGTATTGGCAGTTCACCCATCGCCTCCAGTATCTCGGCAAACGACACACTGGCGCCGCCAGCCTCCCAGCAGAAGTCTATCCAGTGACTTGTGCCGCGCTCCCCATGCCGTTCTGCCGTGAGATGCACCTCGTGGGAGCCTACCATGACGCTGCGCTCCAGCGCCCCCTCCTTCCACTTCTTCAGATTGCCCACCATGCAGAGCCACGAGCAGCGTCCCGTCGTCTGGAACATCTGTTCGTAGTCGGCCGGAGCCACAGGCTCCAGCAGGAATAGTTCTATCTGCGCTCCTGTGGACTTGTGGAAATGAAGGCGCGCCTGTATCACCCGTGTGTTATTGAACACCATCATGCTGCCAGCAGGCAGATAATGGCTTATATTGCAAAAAATGGCCTCGCTGACCTTTCCGTCGTGATATATCAGCAGTTTCGACTTGTCGCGCTCTGCCACAGGGAATTTTGCAATTCTCTCGTCAGGCAGTTCGTAGTCATACTGGGCTATCCGTATTTCCTTAGGATTACTCATTGGGCTGCAAAGTTACGATTAAGCGAGCGGAATGCAAAAGAAAAAATGTTTTTTATTTTTACTCACAAGCGATAGAAACTAAGTCCACAAGGTCAGAGTTTTCACCAGCAGCCTTTTTACAAAAATAAAAACTGTTTTATTTTGCAATCAAAGTTACTTTTCCACGGTGTCGATGTAAACGAAGTCGGGACGTATGTCGGGCGCGTCGGTAAGTATGGTGACATTGCTGAAGTGGACATTAAAGGCGTGGCGCACAAAGAAGCCCTTGGCTGGCAGGCAGCCCCACATCGTGGCTTCTGGGTATGACTTTTCTTTCTCATCGGCCACGGACGCACTGATGGCTGGCATATCGGAATAGGCTACCCCACCCTTGTGATGAATAAAAATGTCTGACAGCCGAACATTGCCAACAGGATGGTCAGGAAGACCTGTTATGCTACAACCCACGGCACCAGCGTTGCGCACAGTGAAACGGCTGATACTGATGCCGTCAATGCTTCCCACATGACGGATGGGAATCAACTGAGTTATCCGGTCGTCGTTGCCGTTGCCGCCCAGTGTCGTGGCACCAGCAGCCAGTTGGTAGCCCCGGCCGCGATTGCCAAGACGAATGAAGATGGGTGACTCCGTACCCTCAACCGTGAAGTCGGCAACACTGATATTCTCCATCACGCCACCGTCGACAATCTCAAGCGAAAGTGCCGACGTGCCTTTCCACTCGCCGAAGAACTTCTCCTGCTGATTGCTGCTCGGCTTGACAACAATGCCGCTAATACTTATATCGCGGAAGCCGCCGTTGGTCTCGGTACCCAGTTTCACGGCATTGCAGTGGCTCGACACAAGACAATCGGATATGCGTATGTGCTCGCAGAGGCGGGGCGACGTGCTCTTAAGAGTGATGCCGTCGTCGTCAGAGTCGGCTATCAGTCCTCTGACCACTACCTCATGGCAACCGTCAATGTCAAGGGCATCGTTGTTGTAGTTGTTACGGTTGAACACCTTGACATCTTCTATTCTTACACGGTCGCAGGCCAGGTAGTGCTGCATCCAGCAGCCGGAATTCTTCAAAGTAATATTCTTCACCGTGATATCCTCGCTCTCTATGAAACGCAGCAGATGGGGACGCGTGATACCCTCATCGTTCCACGATTGTTTGGTGAATGCCCGACCACGGCCATCGATGGTGCCGTAGCCATCTATGACCACATGGCTCACACGGTCGGCATAAATGAGTTGGATGGTTGAAGTCTGAGTGCGCAGCGACACGTAGTCAGACCGCATGGGCTTGTAATCAGCCAAGTCGGTGCTGCCATAGAGTGTGGCTCCCTGCTCCAGATAGAGGTGCACATAGGAACGGAGCACGACCGTGCCTGTTTTGTAATTGCCTACAGGCACGACAACCCGCCCTCCGCCAGCCTTGGAACAATCGTCGATAGCCTGCTGAAGTGCACTGGTACTCAGTACTGTCGTATCGCTCAACGCGCCATAGTCAACGATGTTGTAGTCGCGCGCCGAAGCAGGAATCACTGCTATACAAAGCACTAAGGCTATGGCAAAAAAGTTGTTTCTGGTTATCATATAGGTCATAGAAGTATTGGTTTATTTACATCATCTCGCTTGATTGATTGCAAAAATACAAATTCTTATTGTTTATACGCTTATCTTTGGAAAAATCATCTGCAATAAAACATAAACGCGAAAACGGCAATGAAGAAAGATGCCTGAGACCTTGGAAGTCTCAGGCATCTCACCTTATCGCTAACTTTGAGTGTTTAGTCTAAGCCAAAGAGTGTACGCAAGCCTCCGTCGACACCAGAGAAGCCCATAAAGGCAAGGCTCAACAGACCGGCAGAGACGAGCACAATAGCCGTGCCACGCATGCCCTTCGGAATATTGACCATCTCCATCTGCTCGCGCATGCCTGCAAATACTGTCAATGCCACGCCAAAGCCAATGGCTGTGGAGAAAGCATAAACAACAGACTGCAGAAGATTGAAATCTTTCTGGATGACAAGGATGGCAACACCAAGCACTGCGCAGTTGGTGGTAATAAGAGGCAGGAAAATGCCAAGAGCCTGATAGAGAGCCGGCGACACTTTCTTGAGAACGATCTCAACCATCTGCACCAATGCGGCAATGACCAGGATAAATGCTATCGTCTGCAGATACTGAAGGCCAAAGGCATCGAGCACAAACTTCTGAACAAGATAGGTTACTATCGTGGCAAGTGTGAGCACGAAAGCCACTGCTGCCGACATGCCAAGCGACGTGTCGATCTTCTTTGACACACCAAGGAACGGACAGATGCCGAGGAACTGCGACAGTATGATATTGTTGACAAAAATTGCCGATATAAAAATCAATAAGTATTCCATAATTCTTTCGTTATTGCGTTATTACGGTATTACAATATTTCGCTGTTTCGATTTTACGGTAAATCGATTTACTAATTGCTGCGCAGTTTGTTGATTATTGCCACAAGAAAGCCGAGGGTAATGAATGCTCCTGGAGGCAACACGAAGAGCAGAATGTTGTAAGTCTCAGGCAAAAGCGCCACTCCGAATACAGAGCCAGAGCCGAGCAACTCGCGGCAGATGCCCAGCAGCGACAGGCCAAGCGTAAAGCCCAAGCCGATGCCAATGCCATCGAAGAGAGAGGCAACTGGAGTATTCTTGGCAGCAAATGCCTCAGCACGGCCAAGGATGATACAGTTGACGACTATCAACGGGATGAACAAGCCAAGTGCTGCGTCAATATCGGGCAGGAAGGCCTTGATGACCAACTGCAGGATAGTGACGAAGGCGGCTATCACCACGATGAAGACAGGGATGCGCACCTTGTCGGGAGTTACACTCTTAAGACACGAGATTACGACATTGGTACATATGAGCACTGCCATAGTGGCCAAGCCCATCGACAGGCCGTTCAAGGCAGATGTGGTGGTGGCAAGCGTAGGACACATGCCAAGCATCAAGACGAACGTGGGGTTCTCCTTGACGATACCATTTTTGATGATACTTATGTAATTCATAATTCAAAATTCGTAATTCTTAATTATTCTTTTGCCTGTTTCGTTGCACCACTCTCAACGTCGACAGCGGGAGTAGCCTTGTAAGCATTATAGGCATTGTTCACAGCAAGCAGGAAAGCACGCGAGGTGATGGTAGAGGCCGTGATGGCATCCACCTGTCCGCCGTCCTTGGAAACGGTGAGCGGTTCTGCCGGCGACTTGCCTATGATGTCGCCCTTCTCACCTTTCTGAAACCACTTGTCGGCCTTGGCGCCAAGTCCTGGTGTCTCAGAGTGTTCCAGCAGTGTATAGCCAAGGATTGTGCCTTCGGGATTGAAGCCAACAAGTATCTTGAGGGCTCCGCCAAAGCCTCCGGTAGTGCTCTCTACAGCAGCACCAAGGTCATTGCCTTGTGCATCTTTTGTCTGATAGATGGTATACGAAATCTCCTTGCCCTTGGCATCGTTCTGCTTGACAGTATCGGTCTTGCTCACCGTCAGTTCGTCGACACACATCACGGTCTTTATACCATCGGCCAAAGCCTTTTCCTTCTGCGCATTGATTGGACCTTCGGTAAGGTGGTTGACATAGGCCAATATGCCGCCCATTATGACGGCAACGCCAGTGAGCACTACCACCATATTAGTCAAAGATGATTCTAATTTCTTCATAATCTTATTTTCAATTCTTTGGGGCTTCACCGAAGCGCTTTGGTTTCACATAGTTATTAATAAGAGGTGTGAAGGCATTCATTATCAAGATGGCAAACGACATACCTTCAGGATAGGCGCCCCAGTTGCGGATGACCACAGTAAGGAAACCGATACACACACCGTAGATGAGTTGGCCCTTTGCCGTCATTGGCGACGTGACATAGTCGGTAGCCATAAAGATAGCACCCAGCATCAAGCCACCGGAGAGTATAACGCTCAACGGGTCGGCATAAACAGGGCTGGCCAGATGCATCAGTCCACTGAACACAAACACTGTACCGATGATGCTTACTGGGATATGCCATGTGATTATCTTCTTCCACAGCATATAGGCTAACCCAAGCAAAAGAGCAAGGGCGCAAATCTCTCCCATGGCACCGGCGCCGTCAGGATGATTGCCGAAGAAGAGAGCAGCAGCATCGGGCAGTTTTTCGAGTACTGCAGGATCGCCACTCTTGATGGCATTTTTCATTATGGCAAGCGGAGTGGCTCCAGTGTTGGCATCAAGATAGCCGCTGATGCCAAGTTGCCCCACGGCAGGCCAAGTGGTCATCTGGGCAGGAAATGCCACCAGCAAGGCGGCACGGCCCACAAGAGCAGGATTGAACAGGTTGTTGCCAAGGCCGCCGAAGGTCATCTTGCCTACACCAATGGCAAACAGTGCACCGATGATAATGATCCATATCGGCAGGTTGCTCGGCAGGTTGAAGCCAAGGAGCAAGCCTGTGAGAACGGCAGAGCCATCGCAGATGGTGACACGCTCGTTCTTGAGCATGAACTTATTGATTGCCCACTCGAAGAGCACGCAGGACGCGACACTCGTGGCGCATACAATGGCCGAACCGAGGCCAAAGAAATAGAACGACACCAACAAGGCAGGCAACAGGGCGACTATCACGCCATACATGTTGCGCTCTACGCTGTCAGTACCATGCGCATGGGGCGAAAGTGATACGATTAGTTTTCCCATTGTTTTATTTCACGATTTGACTATTTCACAATTAGACTATTTTTTTGCTGCGGCACGACTGCGGATGATGCCCATCACTGTCTGCTTGCCCTGGCGGATGTTATCCAGCAATGGACGATGGGCAGGACACGTAAACTGGCAAGAACCGCACTCGATGCAACTTACTATCTGCTCCTGCTCGGCCTTCTCCCAGTTTTTCATGCTGGAGACGGTGGCCAGCAGGTATGGCTCCAATCCCATAGGGCATGCACCGACGCACTTGGCACAGCGTATGCAGGGCTGCGGCTCCTTGCGCACAGCCTCGTCGGCAGAAATGATGGTTACGGAGTTGGTGCCCTTGCAGATTGGCACTTCGGTAGACGTGAGAGCCTTACCCATCATCGGGCCACCAGCCAGGAGTTTGTTGTCGCCTTCAGGCATTCCGCCACAGGCGTCAATCAAGTTCTGCATCGGAGTACCCATGCGCACGAGGAAATTGCTTGGAGTGGCAAGACGCTTTCCCGTGACGGTGGTATAGCGCTCGAACAATGGCTTGCGCTTCATAACAGCCTCATAGACAGCAAAGGCAGTGCCCACATTCTGAACTATGGCACCGACATTTACAGGAATGGCTGGCGGAGCAGGCACCTGGCGACGTATCACAGCATCGACCAACTGCTTTTCACCGCCCTGAGGATAGCGCTGCTTCAATGGAACAACCTCTACGCTATAGGCTGAGCCACCAAACTTCTGGGCACTCTTCTGAGTGAGAAGGTCAATGGCCTTGGGCTTGTTGGTCTCGATACCAATATATCCCTTGTTGACCTTGGCGCCCTTCATAAGCAACTCCAATCCAACAAGAATCTCATCTGCGTGCTCCAGCATCAGGCGATAGTCGGCAGTGATATATGGCTCACATTCCACGGCATTTATAATGACGCACTCTGCTTTTGCCGTAGGCGGAGGTGTGAGTTTTATGAATGTGGGGAAACATGCGCCGCCCATACCGACGACTCCTGCAGCCTTGATACGCTCCACAATCTCTTCGGGCGTAAGTTCTGGATGAGCCTCAACGGTCTCCAGTGTTTCAGAGCGATCGATGGCCTCTTCCCATTCGTCGCCTTCTACGCTGACGATAATTGCTGGTTTGCGATAGCCTGTAGCATCAATGGCTGTATCTATCTTCAACACGGTGCCGCTCACCGATGAGAAAATGGGGGCCGACACGAAGCCGCCAGCCTCTGCAAGCAGAGTACCGACCTTTACCTTGTCGCCTTTCTTGACAACAGGCTTTGCGGGGGCTCCGATGTGCTGCGACAACGGGAAGATGGCTTGCTTGGGAAGCGCTGCCACCTGCGTCACAGCATCATTGCTCAACTTGTTTTCCTCGGGGTGTACACCACCAATACGAAATGTTCTTACGTTCATACGGCTGCCTCCTTATTTTCTTCTGTTTCTGTGGGTTTGGGCTTTGGAGCAGGGAAGTTTACTGCATGTATTGCCTTTGTCGGACATGCCTCAACACACTTCTTGCAAAGCCTACACTTATTGAAGTCAATGTACGACACGTTGTTTTCTATCGTAATGGCTTCAAACTTACACTCTTTCTCACACTTGCCACAACCTATGCAGGCTGCCTTGCAGGCCTTCATGGCAACGGCACCCTTATCCTTGTTGACGCAACTCACATAAACGCGGCGGCCCTTAGGACCTTTCTTGCGCAACTCAATAATGTTGCGTGGACATGCCTTGACACATGCGCCACATGACGTACACTTGTCTTCGTCGACCTCAGCAATGCCTGTCTCAGGATTGATGTGGATAGCATCAAACTGACAGGCTTCCACACAGTCGCCACAGCCAAGACAGCCGAAACCGCATGCAGTCTCGCCAGCACCGCAGGAGTGCATGGCAGCACAAGTGCGCAAGCCACTGTACTCTGCTATCTTCGGACGCAACGCACACGTTCCATTACACCTCACAACGGCCACCTTAGGCTCGCCATTGGCAATAGCCATGCCAAGCAAATCGGCAACACGAGTCATCACGTCCTGACCGCCAACAGGGCACATCAATCCGTCAAGACTGCCAGCATCAGCGCCTTTCACCAATGCATCTGCAAGTCCTCCGCAGCCTGCAAAGCCACAACCGCCACAGTTGGCACCGGGCAGCACTTCAGTCACCTGGCCTATGCGTGGGTCTTCATAGACTGCGAATTTCTTGGAACAGACATACAGCACTACTGCGGCAATCAGTCCGATTGCGCCAAGCACTGCAACTGCAATAACAATGAAATTCATAAGATTTGTTTTAGTTTATTTTTGGTTTTGTGAACTTATTCATTCAAGAAAAAAGGACAGCCTGCTGCGAAGCCTGTCCCGCAACAGATACAAAACAAAATAGTAGGGAACAAGCGCTGCCAGACCAGACAGCGCAGCGATGGCTTCATTGCCCGTGGCACGAAGCACGGCAATCAAGAAACCGACAAGAATAAGAAATGGTATTCCGAAACCAAGCAATAGGGCTTGACGAGCAACCTGAGAAGAGGCAGCGACAGTGACTCTGTCGCCTACAGCAAGAGCACGGGTGTCAACATGATACACGTCAACAAGTTTCTCCTTCGCCTCAGAAGCGTGACATTGGCCTGCAACCTTACACGCTGCGCATGCCGCTGTCTGGACAATCCGCACACATACCGTATCGCCTTCGATGCGTTCTATAATGCCCGAATGGCTTATCCTATCACTCATGGGTATTTGTCAAGTAGAGCAGTTTTCTTGCTGCAAAATTACTAAAGAAATAAGAAACACCATAAATAAAAGGTGGTTTTTTAAGAAAAATATGCGTTCTCTTATTTTCAATAGCCCTCGCGAAACATGCGCTCTGCCCCACTGGCGTCAGGGTGTCCGCCTGCTTCGCCTGGAATATCCGGAATATCAAGCAGCGGTTCGTCCTGCCACGAATCGGCATCTTCAAAGTCATTTTTCTGCATCGAGTCGGTGGCCAATCGCACGTATTCCATCTTTTTGCTGTGGTCATGGCGTACGCGCCACCTGTTGCAACTGCTAAAAACAAACAACATACAGAATGTTGCAAAATAGAAAACTGTCTTTTTCATACGGCTATACTGCTTTCCTGATTATTTTATCTCACTCTCAACTCGTCGCCGACCTGCGGCACATAGTCAGCAGGCAACTGGTTCATCTTGTAAAGGTATTTTATACGGATGCCATACTGCTGCGAAATATCGTAAAGCGATTCTCCTGCAACTACTTTGTGCGGACGATGGCGATATTCCTTTGGCGCATTGCGGCGTTTTTTCTTCAGCCACACACGCGTCCCTTCTTCCAAAACAGCATCGGAATACAACTCGTTATAACTTGCCAATTTCTTATAGGACATGTTAACATCAGACGCTATACTCTGAAACGTATCTCCCTTTTTCACAACAACATAATAGTTTTTGTTAAATTCTTGAACCACGTGCTGCATGACATGGCCAAAATGTGCTTCACGCTCCATGAACTTGCTATAGTTTTTAGCCGTATCATATTCGTAGAGCCTGTAAAGTTGGATGACATTTATCAGTTGCTGAGCGTAATTGGGATTTGTCGCATAGCCACATGCCTTAAGGCCTTTCGCCCACCCTTTGTAATCTGTTGTCTTCAGCGAGAAAAGCGGCTGGTAGCGTTTGCTTGAAGAAAGGAATTTCGAATGGTCTTCGTAACTGTCGTAAGCACTGTCGTAAGCACGAAAACATTCGTTGCGGGCATCGTCATCGTGGTAAGACGTACGCCCTGTCCAGCCGTGGCATTTTATTCCAAAATGATTATTCGACTTACGCGTAAGTTCGCTATAACCTGCGCCTGACTCAAGCACGCCTTGCGCCAACGTGATACTGGCAGGAATGTGATAGCGGAGCATTTGCTCTATTGCCAAATCCTTGTATTGGTCGAAATATTGCTGGTAACGCTGGTTCCATTTGGCCTGAGAAAAAGCGCCGAAGGAACAAAAAAGCAACAATACATATATAATAATGTGGCGCCGCATGAATTTTTTTTGAATTTATGATGCAAAAGTAAAGAAAATGATTTACATTTGCAACAAAATTCAGAAATTATGGAAGAGATAACCATAAAATCTACTATCCATCTGGCGCAACTCAATGAACTCTCGGCAGAAGAGCGCAGTTTAGTGGAACAAGCCATTGAGGCGACCCAGAGATCGTATGCTCACTATTCTAAATTCAGAGTGGGCGCAGCAGTGCTCTTGGAAAACGGGGTAACACTGCTGGGATGCAATCAGGAGAATGCATCTTTCCCCGCCGGAACTTGTGCCGAACGTGCAGCGATTTTTGCCGCAGGCGCACAATTTCCAGACACACCAATAAAAATGATTGCCCTTGCTGCGCGCACGCCTGACGGCGAACTGCAAGAAGGACCTATCAGCCCCTGTGGCATATGCCGCCAAGTGATAGTGGAAACTGAAACGCGCCATGGCAATAAAATCCGCATACTGCTCTACGGCAAACGAGGAGTATACGTTGTAGATGGCATAGAAACGCTTATGCCACTTTGCTTTACCGAATTTTGACAACGAAAATTCAAAAAACATTCAACACATTATGCTTACACTCAAACTCATCTCAGAGGAGACTGACCGCGTGATACGCGGTCTCGAGAAAAAACACTTTGAAAATGCCCGGCAGACCATTGACCAAGTCCTTGCCGTTGACAAGAAACGACGCGAGGCACAACAACAACTGGACAAAAACCTCAACGAGCAAAAGCAACAGTCGGGGCAGATTGGCCGACTGATGAAGGAAGGGAAACGCGATGAAGCAGAAAACATAAAAGCCATTGTATCAGAACTGAAAGAACAGTCGAAAAAACTGGAAGAGGCGAAGACCCAGGCTGAACAGGAAATCAACACGCTGCTCTGTCAGATACCAAACATTCCATACGACGAAGTTCCGGAGGGAAAGACGGCAGAGTCGAACCGTGTCGTGAAAAGCAATCAGAAAGAATGTACTGCCGACGACACCGTTGGCAACTGGACGGCAAATCCTGAAGTTCCAGAAGCAAAACTGCCACACTGGGACCTTGCAAAGAAATATAATCTGATAGACTTCGATTTAGGAGTAAAAATAACAGGCGCCGGTTTCCCTGTATATGTAGGAAAAGGCGCACAACTACAGCGCGCACTTATCAATTTCTTCCTTGACGAAGCCCGTAAGGCCGGATATACAGAAATCATGCCGCCCACGGTGGTCAATGCAGCCTCCGGCTATGGCACAGGCCAGTTGCCTGACAAGGAAGGACAAATGTACCACGCAGAGATAGACGATTTCTATCTCATTCCCACTGCAGAAGTTCCCGTAACCAATATTTATCGCGACGTTATCTTAGATGAGAGTCAACTGCCGGTTAAGAACTGTGCCTACACACAGTGTTTCCGCCGCGAGGCTGGTTCATACGGTAAGGACGTACGCGGTCTGAACCGTCTGCACGAATTCTCAAAAATAGAAATCGTGCGCATCGATACTCCGGAACATTCCCGGGAGAGCCACAAGGAGATGCTCGCTCACGTGGAGGGGCTGCTGAAGAAATTGGAACTTCCCTACCGCATACTGCTGCTGTGTGGCGGCGACCAGTCGTTCACTTCGGCTATCTGTTATGATTTTGAGGTTTTCTCAGAAGCACAGAAACGCTGGCTGGAAGTCTCTTCGGTTAGCAATTTCGACACATATCAGGCAAACAGGCTGAAGTGCCGCTATCGCCGTCAGGACAACAAGAAGATAGAACTCTGCCACACGCTGAACGGCTCTGCTCTTGCACTGCCACGCATCATTGCTGCCCTGTTGGAAAACAATCAGACCGAACAGGGCATCCGCATTCCCCGCGCGCTTGTGCCCTATACAGGTTTTGAGATAATTAACTAATAAAACTTTTAATCTAATATTAATTATGGCAAACAAGGAAAGACTCTTTACAGAGTTTGCTGCGCCAACCACTCAAGAATGGCTGGACAAGATTGAAGTCGACCTGAAAGGAGCAGACTTCCAGAAGCGACTCGTGTGGAAGACCAATGAGGGATTTAGCGTACAGCCATTCTACCGCCGTGAAGACTTGACTGAACTTAAGACACCTGACGCCCTGCCCGGTGAGTTTCCTTTCGTGAGAGGCAACCACAAGGACAACAACCACTGGTATGTTCGCCAGAACCTGGCCGTGGCAGATCCCAAGGAAGCAAACAAGAAAGCACTTGACATTCTGAACAAGGGCATTGACTCACTGGGCTTCCGCATACCTCGCGATTTAGTCTCTGCGGAGAATATCGCTACCCTACTCGACGGGATCTACTGCGAATATGTAGACCTGAACTTCCGTACATGCGCACGCTGCGCTTTGGAATTGGCTCAGATTGTAGACGAATACTTTACCACGAAAGGCTATGACCCTGAGAAACTATCATTCACCGTTGGCTTCGACCCAATAGAGAAGATGCTCACCAAGGGTAAGGATATACGTCCCATCCTGTCTGCTGCACCAAAAATAATAGAAGTTCTCAAGAAGTATCCTAAAGCCCACGTCACTACCGTTCACACCGAGACACTCAACAACGCAGGTGCATACATTGTTCAGGAATTAGGCTACGCTCTTGCATGGGGCAACGAGTACCTCCAGTTGCTCACTGACGCAGGTGTTGACATTGACACTGCAGCCAGGCAGATGAAATTCTACATGGGTGTGTCGGAAAACTACTTCATGGAAATTGCCAAGTTCCGTGCTGCACGCCTGCTATGGGCGCAAATCGTGAAGCAATACGAGCCAAAGTCGGATGACTCATGCAAGATGACCATCAATGCGACAACATCGACATACAACCAGACGGTATTCGACTCGTATGTAAATCTGCTGCGCTCGCAGACCGAAGCAATGTCGGCTGCACTTGGCGGCGTACACTCTCTTGTTGTCACACCGTTCAACGTAACTTATGAAAAGCCGACGGATTTCTCTGAGCGCATTGCACGCAACCAGCAGTTGCTTATCAAGGAAGAAAGCCACTTCGACCGCATTGTCGATCCATCGGCTGGCTCATACTATATAGAGCATCTCACTGATGCCCTGGCACAAGAGGCATGGAAACTCTTCCTGAAGACGGAAGAGGAAGGTGGTTTCCTCGAGGCCTTGCAGAAGGGCATTATCCAAGACGACATAAATGCCACCAACCAGAAGCGCCACGGTGATGCTGCCAAGCGCAAGGAGTTCCTGCTCGGTACCAACCAATTCCCCAACTTCACAGAGAAGAGCGACGGGAAGCGCCCTGTGACAGCAAGTGCGTGCTGCGCGACCGAATCATCGTGCGACACTCCCTTCAAGAAACTCGAGACCACCCGTCTTGCTGCCGACTTTGAAGACCTGCGCATACACACAGAGGAGACGCGTGTTCCCACAGCCTTCATGCTTACGATAGGAAATCTGGCCATGCGTCAGGCTCGTGCACAGTTCTCTTGCAACTTCCTTGCATGCGCTGGCTACAATGTTGTTGACAATCTTGGTTTCAAAACCGTAGAGGAAGGTGTTGATGCTGCTCTTGAGGCTAAGGCAGACATTATTGTGCTCTGCTCTTCAGACGACGAGTATGCTGAATACGCAATTCCTGCATTCAAGTATCTTAATGGCCGCGCCATGTTTGTTGTTGCCGGCGCGCCAGCCTGCATGGACGACCTGAAGGCTGCCGGCATAGAAAACTTCATACACGTGCGCTGCAATGTGCTCGACACTCTCAAGGAATATAATGCTAAGTTAGGTATTTAAGTATTATAGTACGCAAAGACGCAAAGGCATAAAGTTTTATGGTGAGCCAGGAAGAATTTCATAGGTTGCACAAATTGAGCAATGTCGTGATTGGCACTGCCATTGAGGTTCATCGTGAATTAGGCCCCGGTCTTTTTGGAGTCAGCGTATGAGCAATGTTCCTGTTATGCGAGACGGTATCAAGAGGAAAGTAAAAGGCTTCTCTGAGTATACAGGTATAAAACCTGTCAGATAATCTTGTAATCTTCGCGTCTTTGCGTACAAAAAAATAAAGAAAGATGAGAAAACAATTTAATAATATTGATATCTATGCAGGCATCAAGACACAAGACGGTGCCAAGTGGATTAAAGACAACAATATTGTAGCCGACTGGAAGACACCAGAGCACATAGAAGTCCGCCCTGTCTACACGAAAGAGGACCTTGAGGACATGGAGCACCTCGACTTCACGGCAGGAATTCCGCCATATCTGCGTGGACCGTATTCAATGATGTATCCGTTCCGCCCGTGGACTATTCGCCAGTACGCAGGTTTCTCCACTGCAGAAGAGTCGAACGCATTCTACCGCCGTAATCTGGCCGCAGGGCAGAAAGGTCTGTCGGTAGCCTTCGACCTTCCGACGCATCGCGGCTATGATCCGGACAATGCCCGTGTAGTGGGCGACGTCGGCAAGGCTGGCGTGAGCATCTGCAATGAAGAGAACATGAAAGTGCTGTTCTCCGGCATACCCCTCAACAAGATGTCTGTGTCAATGACAATGAACGGCGCCGTCCTGCCAATACTTGCATTCTACATCGTTGCAGGTTTGGAGCAAGGCGCACAGTTGGAGGAAATGGCAGGTACGATACAGAATGACATCCTGAAAGAATTCATGGTGCGCAACACCTATATCTACCCACCAGCATTCTCTATGAAGATCATTGCCGACATCTTTGAGTTCACATCACAGAAGATGCCAAAATTCAACAGCATTTCCATATCAGGCTATCACATGCAGGAGGCTGGTGCTACTGCCGATATCGAACTTGCATACACGCTGGCCGACGGCATGGACTACCTGCGCACCGGCGTCAATGCCGGTATTGACGTCGACGCATTTGCACCGCGTCTGAGTTTCTTCTGGGCCATCGGAATGAATCACTTCATGGAGATTGCCAAGATGCGCGCAGGCCGCCTGTTGTGGGCGAAGATCGTAAAATCTTTCGGAGCAAAAAATCCAAAGTCGCTGGCTCTGCGTACCCACTCACAGACTTCCGGATGGAGCCTTACGGAGCAAGACCCATTCAACAATGTCGGACGCACGTGTATAGAGGCAATGGCAGCCGTGCTTGGCCATACCCAGTCACTGCATACAAATGCTCTCGACGAGGCTATCGCTCTGCCTACCGACTTCTCTGCCCGTATCGCACGTAACACACAGATCTATATCCAGAACGAGACAAAAGTATGCAAGCAAATTGACCCATGGGCTGGCTCATATTATGTTGAGACTCTCACTAACGAATTGGTCCACAAGGCATGGGAGCACATCCAGGAGATTGAGAAACTCGGCGGCATGGCAAAAGCCATCGAGACAGGACTTCCCAAGATGCGCATCGAAGAGGCTGCTGCCCGCACACAAGCACGCATCGACAGTGGAGTGCAGACCATCGTTGGTACAAACAAGTATCGCCTCGACCACGAAGACCCGATAGACATTCTTGAAGTCGACAACACCGCTGTTCGCAAGCAACAGGAAGAAAGCCTGTCACAGGTTCGTGCCAGTCGCGACGAGGCCGCTTGTCAGGCAGCCTTGAAGGCTATTACAGAATGTGTCCGCGAGTTCTCTGAAGGCAAGAAGAGCGAGCAGAACCTGCTCGACCTTGCAGTAAAGGCCGCTCAACTGCGCTGCACATTGGGTGAAATAAGTGATGCCTGCGAAGAAATCGTAGGTAGGTATAAAGCAGTAATCAGAACCATTTCAGGCGTGTATTCATCAGAAAGTAAAAACGACAGCGACTTTGCTCTGGCATGTCAACTGACAGACAAGTTTGCTAAGAAGGAAGGTCGCCGTCCGCGTATCTTTGTTGCCAAGATGGGACAAGACGGTCACGACCGTGGAGCAAAAGTAGTGGCAACAGGATATGCCGACTGCGGTTTCGACGTCGACATGGGACCATTGTTCCAAACCCCGGCGGAGGCTGCACGTGAGGCTGTGGAAAACGACGTACACGTTGTAGGTGCAAGCAGTTTGGCGGCAGGACACAAAACTCTCATTCCTCAACTCATTGAAGAATTGAAGAAACTTGGCCGTGAAGATATAATGGTCATTGCCGGCGGTGTAATCCCTGCCCAAGACTACGACTATCTGTACAAAGCAGGCGTTGCTGCCATCTTTGGCCCTGGCACAAGTGTCGCCAAGGCCGCCGTCGAGATGATGAAGATTTTGCTTGACGAAGAGTAAGAATATCTCTTCCTCATTAAACCATGCAGCGAGGTTGGCCGTGCTTAATCGGCTATCCTCGCTGTCATTTTTGCTGTTATACTCAGAGCCACCAGCATAACTGCATTGATTAGCAAAATAAAAGCAGTGTTTTCAAAAATTAAAACAGCGCTGGCAAAAATTAAAACAGCGCTGGCAAAAATTAAAACAGCGCTGGCAAAAATTAAAACAGCGCTGGCAAAAATTAAAACAGTGTTTTTTCCGAAATTCACAGCAACGACTCGTAAAGCCTGAGCAACTGCTGTGCCGTCTGCTTCCAGGAGAACAACTGTGCGCGCTGTAAGCCCACCCGGCGCTTTTCCTCCCTGAAGGCGCTGTCGTTTTCAAGTCGCAACATCATCTGCGCTATTTCATCGGCACTCTCCGGGTTGACAAGAATGGCATCGTTACCGCCTATTTCAGGCATCGATGAGGTGTTGCTGGTTATAACGGGCGTGCCACATGCCATGGCTTCAAGCAGCGGAATGCCAAAACTTTCGCGCAACGAGGTATAAAGAAAGGCAAAAGCGTTGCAGTAGACATAAGGCAAGTCGCAGTTGACAATATACCCCGGCATCACGAGATGGTCACGTATATTGTCTATGCCGTTACGCCGTATGATGTCCTCCAAATAGTTGCTGTCCAGATCGGCCATCAGCAGAGAGCGCTTCTCCCGCGATTTCTCAAGGTATCGGGAGAAGGCTACCAGCGTACGCTCTGTGTTCTTCTTTGGGTCGGTATTGCCAAGAAAGAAGAAATAGCCTGGCCGACCGATGTACTTCTTATATATTTGTGCTGTGTCTTCGACGGGCCGAAACCATTCATTATAGCCGTTGTATATCATTGCCATACGTTCGCGGGGAATGGCAAGGCGGCCAATGATATTCTCCAATTCAAAATTGGACACAGTGATTATTCGCTTGCACTTGTCGAGTATTCTGGGAACAACAATTCTCCGATAGAGCCATCCCATGTTCTGGTATAGCGAATGGTTCTGCTTGTCGCGCGGCTCAAGGAAAATGATGTCGTGGAGCGTAAGCACCAACGGTATACGGCACCTGATTGGTGCTGTATTGCTTGTGCAGTGAAGCAACTGCACGCCAGCCTTGCGTGCTGCTCTCGGCAGCGCCCACTGCTCCCATAGCGGGTACGACGGACATCTGACCTCCACAACGTGTACATGCTCTGTGCTTTCCACACAGCGATCCTCACCCGGCTTGACAAACACAAAGAATTCATGCTCAGTGTCCATCTGCTGCAGTTGCCTTATCTCCTGCAGCACAACATAGTCCATGCCGTGCTTGTTTTTCCTGAAGATACGCTGTGCTTCTATTCCAATCTTCATACGCTGGCAGGTTTTAGATTTTTCAGTATTCGTGCCGGAACTCCGCCAACTACGCAATAGTCGGGAACGTCGCTCGTAACCACAGCACCTGCCGCAACAACGACATGACTGCCTATGCTGACCCCGGGAAGTATCACCGCTCCGGCGCCTATCCATACGTCGTCTGCTATTACCACCTGCTGTGTGGAGATGCCCTGCTGGTCGATGCGCCTGGTAATATCGCTGAAGTTATGATTAAGGGCTGTAATGGTGATGCCCTGTGCAAGATTGACATTACTGCCTATCCTTACCGGACCTATCACCGTGCAATGTATACCAATGCGCGTATAGTCGCCTATCTCCACGTCGCCTACGGCATTGTTTATGCAGCAGAACGACTCCACCACACTCTTTCTGCCCAAACTGAATTTACGATACGGCGGACAGTCAAGTCGTACGCTGTGGTATATTTTGGAACCGCGACCACGGTGCTGAAAAAAAGGAGCCAGCAGGCGCACATACCATCTTGGCCGTGCATCCCGCTGGTTCATAATAATATAGTCAATCCAGTGCTTTAGCCGTGGACTGGACTTCAAAGAATTTCTGATGGCTTCCGTATCCATTATGCCGGTTTACTGTATCTCCCAACCAACAGCCGATGCGCCAAGCACAGCAGCCGATGCGCCATCGAGCCCGCTCACGAGGAATTGGGCTTTTCCACGGAAGATATTCATAACGTGAGCATCGTATGCTTTCTTTATAGGCTCCATTATCAGGTCGCCAGCCTTCACCATTCCTCCAAAGAAGATAAATGCTTCCGGCGAGCAGAACGTAGCGAAATCGGCACAGGCCTCTCCCAGCATACGTCCTGTAAACTCATATATCTCCTTAGCCAGCACATCGTCCTTACCTGCGGCTATCGACACATCGAGCGACGTAATATCTTCGGCCTTCATGTCGCGCAGCAGAGAGGGCTGGTCGGTGCTTGCCAAGAGTTCGCGTGCAGTACGGGCCACGCCAGTGGCTGAGCAATACGTTTCCAGACATCCAGTGCGTCCGCATCCACACGTGCGTCCTTCTGCGCCGCGCACCATAGTGACATGGCCTAATTCTCCTGCAAAGCCGTCGCTGCCGTAAACGAGTTGGCCGTTTACTACGATACCTGAGCCGACTCCCGTACCCAGTGTTATGACAATGAAATTCTTCATGCCTCGGGCTACGCCATATACCATCTCGCCTATTGCTGCTGCATTGGCATCGTTGGTCACTGCAACGGGAATTCCATTCAGTTTGTCGCTGAACATCTGAGCCAAGGGCACAACACAATCGTGAGCCCACTTGATATTCGGAGCCGTTTCCACGGTGCCCTTATAGTAATTGCCGTTAGGTGCGCCAATACCCATGGCCTTGATAGTTTCTATACCGCCTACCTGGTCGATGATTGTCTGGAGCGCATCAACTGACGCGTTGACAAAACTCTCAGCCGTGTCGTATTGCTGAGTCTTGATGGCCGTCGTGGCCTTTATCTCGCCACGGGCATCTACAATGCCAAACACGGCATTAGTTCCTCCAAGGTCTAAGCCAATGACGTATGGCTTCTGAAATTGTTGTGCATTCATAAGTATTTCCTTATTAATATAATAATGTGTTGTAATCCGCAGAAAAGACAGCCACAAAATTACAAATTAAGGAATGTAAAACAATAGTTGTTGGGTTAAAAAAACGAAAAAAAATTGCATGCTATTATTATATTACGTAAATTTGCGGATGCAGGCTGCAAGAGCACAGACCTGTTTTTCCTAACCTAAAAACTTTTTTACTATGACTTACAAGGTGATTGACATTGAAGGCGTAGGTGAAGTCTACGCTGAGAAACTTGTTGCTGCCGGCATCAAGACGGACGCTGACCTATTGAACAAATGTGCAAAGCCTGCCGGCCGTAAGGCTCTCGAGGCAGAGACGGGCATTAGCGGCAAACTCATACTGAAGTGGACAAATCACTGCGACCTCTATCGTATCAACGGTGTAGGTCCACAGTTTGCGGAACTGCTTGAAGCCAGTGGCGTCGACACTGTGAAGGAACTTAAGCACCGCGTAGCAGAGAACTTGCAGAAGAAACTGGAAGAGGTCAACGCCCAGAAGAATCTCACCAACCGAGTTCCTGCCGTGGGTGAAATTCAGAAAATGATAGACCAGGCCAAAGAACTGCCTGCAGTCATGGAATACTAAAAACATGAAGCGATTTCTTGTTCTTGCATTATTGACGGCTCTCTCGTGGGGAGCCGTCAGTGCACAGTCTGCCTGGGTTCATCCGTGGATGAAAAAGCGTGTATGTCCTGGAAGAAATATGCCACCGTGGCACCGCGCACGGTATTGAACAGGTTGAAGCATAGCGCCGCACCTATCAGCAGCCACCAAGGCTTGTTGGAGAGCAATGCCCTGAAGTCGCTGCCCACGCTCACCGTCGACACGGTCTTCAGGTGCTCTTTGGTGAGCATGAAGCAGAGTACGAAGAGCACGAAGCATGCGAGTGCGATGACCACCATGGCCCAGAACCATCCGCCCGGCGAGTTGTATCCGCCGAGTGCATCGGTGAGGGGCTCCCAGAGGAACAGGGCAACAAACGAACCGCCATAGGCGAAGAACATGCGGAACGACGAGAACACCGTCTTCTCATTGCTGTCGTCGGTCATCACTCCGAGCATTGCTCCGTATGGCACGTTGATTCCCGTATACACTGTCATCATCATAATATAGGTGACGTAGGCCCATATCAACTTGCCTCCGTAACTCAGGTCGGGCGTAGTGAAGAGCAGTATGCCGCAAATGCTGAAGAAAGGTGCCACCCAGAGCAGATAGGGACGGTATTTGCCCCACTTGGTGTTAGTACGGTCGGAAATCACGCCCATCATAGGGTCGCTTACTGCATCCCATATACGAGTCACAAGCACCAGCACGCCGGCGTCGATGAGCGACAGTCCGAAGATATTGCTGTAGAAGAATGGCAGATAGTAGGAGAAAATCTTCCAAAACATGCTTGACGACATGTCGCCGAAGCCGTATCCTATCTTTTCAATGAATTTTGTCTTTGCCATAACTGGTTATCCTCTGTTTTTCTGTATGAGTTTCTTTATTGTCTCCACCGATGCTGCCGTAAAGAGCCCGTCTTCTGGCGTATGCATGCAGTAGTTTATGAGGCGGTCAACGGTCGATGTTGCCACGTGCATGCGCGTATCGGCCGAAGCGTAGTAGATAAACACGCGACCGTCCTCGTCGGCAATCCAGCCGTTGGCAAAGGCCACATTCATCACGTCGCCGAGATATTCATCGCCCTCAGGCACAAGGAAGAAGCCGCCAGGCTGGGCAATGACGCGCGTGGGGTCGTCGAGAGCCGTCATATACATATAGAGCACGTAGCGCAGACCGTCGGCCGTGGCACGCACGCCGTGAGCCAGATGCAGCCATCCCTTAGGTGTCTTTATGGGATGCGGGCCTTCGCCGTTCTTCACCTCGGTTATGGTGTGATAGTGGCGGGCATTGATTATCTTCTCTTCCTTCACCTCGGCATGGGTGATATCGTCCACGAGAGCCCAGCCGATACCGCCACCGGAACCGGTGTCGATAAATCCGTCCTGCGGACGTGTGTAGAAGGCATACTTTCCGTTCACAAACTCAGGATGGAGCACCACGTTGCGCTGCTGCGAGCGTGTCTTAAGATCGGGCAGCCGCTCCCAAGTCTTCAGGTCTTTAGTCCTGGCAATGCCTGCTGTAGCAGTGGCTGCCGAGAGATTGCCCGGCTGCGAGTCGTCATGGCGCTCGGCACAGAAGACACCATAAATCCATCCGTCTTCATGGCGCGTGATGCGCATGTCGTAAATGTTTGTTGCCGGCACAACGTCGTCGGGCATTGTGACAGGCTCATCCCAGAAGCGGAAATTGTCTACACCGTTAGGACTCTCTGCTACGGCAAAGAACGACTTTCTGTCGGCTCCCTCTACGCGCACTACCAGCACATACTTGTCGCCCATCTTGATTGCTCCGCTGTTGAGCGTGGCATTCATCATAATGCGCTGCATCAGGTATGGGTTATCCTGTTCTGAGAAATCGTAGCGCCATTCCAGCGGAGTGTGTTCTGCCGTGAGTATTGGGTTTGTCCACTTCTCGTATATACCGTTGCCCCACTCTTTCGGGGTGTTTTTGCGCGTCAGCAGTTCTTCGTGATGAGCGCGCAAAGCCTTAAGGCGTTCTTGAAAATTGCTCATTTCTTTCCGTTTATTGTTAGTTAGTTGGTTCTATTCCCATTTGTTTCCGCATCCAGGCGAGCCATTCGTCCCACTGCTCTTCGTACCAGAAGTGGGCTGTCTGCTGGTAGATGCTCAGCGTCTTTTCGCAGTCGAGCACATTGTAAGTGCCATAGGCAGAAGTTGGCGGCACGACATCATCGTTGTATCCAAACGACACCCAGACAGGGCATTTTATGCGACGGGCAAAGTTCACTCCATCGTAATAGCGCGACACGGCTATCTCACGCTCCATGCCTTTTCCTTTGTTCCAGTAGAAATAGTGCGGCCATCCGCAGGCCACTCCCTGCAGCGAAGCCGTGTGGTCGCAAAGTGCCGGATGGACTGCTGCCACAAAGGTGATGCGGTTGTCGAGAGCAGCAGTGGCATACGACAGGAAACCTCCCTGGCTGGAACCTGTCACGCCGATGCTCTTGCCGTTCCACTCGGGCATGCCTGCTATATAGTCGACGGCACGTACACATCCCACTATCACTCTGCGATAATAACTGTCGTCGCGCGACGACATGCCGAAGTTCCAGTAGCCGTTGAGGGCTCCGTTCATAAGGTTGTCGTACAGTTGCTGCGGCTGCGTGACATCTATGCCATGAATACCGATCTCTAACACGATGGCTCCTGTCGGCGAAGTGTATGTATCGCCGCTGTATGGACGTACTCCAGCCCCCGGCACTCGCAGCAGCGCAGGATATCGGCCCGGACGCGTCGGCACAGACAATATGCCATAGGTCCTTGAGCCCCAGCGCATGTTGTTGAAACTTACTTGATATACGTTGACATTCTCGTTGGAGCGCTCCGGCAACAGCGTGCGCTGAGCGTCAAGACTGGTGTAGCGTGCCTCTGCCAGCGTTTTGCTCCAGAAGTCATCGAAATCGGCGGGACACGTCGTCGTGGGCTGCAACTTCTCTGGCGAGAATGCCGCAGTGCTCCATGCCTCATAGTCCTTTCCCTCTATGCGAGCCGTTACTTTCAGCCTGTAGAACCCGGGCTTCTGCATCTTGCCCTTCCACGTCATGGTGCCATCCTTGAGCAGCACGCCCTGCTTCTTCACATCGGGATACATCTCAGGGCCTGCCTCATAGTCGACGGTCACGTTGTCTATCAGCGTGGACGACCGCGTCACCGACACCTTAAATACCGCCGTCTCGCCCACCTTGTATGTCCAGTCGCGATGGTCTGGCACTACACTTATGTTTACACTCTTGCCACGTATCTGCGCCATCAGTGGCATTGCCCCCAACAGGAGAACCAGCAGACACGCTATGCTATGTCGTCTTATCATAACTTTGATTTTTGTTTTAGGTTTGTGATATTACAATATCGTGGCAAAGATAATACTATTTTTGCTTTTCACCGAATTGTCGGCATTTTTTTTACGTCCAAATACGCTGTCTTTTTTACCGTACAAACTTTTTGCGTCAGAAAAAGCATTGTTTTCAAAAATTAAAACAGCGCTGACAAAAATTACAGCAGTGTTTTTAAAAATTAAAACAGCGCTGACAAAAATTAAAACAGCGCTGGCAAAAATTAAAACAGCAGTTTTGAAAATTACAACTGCTGTCGCGGAATGTGTACGCTATAGGGACAAAATAAAAAAGCCAAGCACTTGTCTTTGAGCACTTGGCGTTTCGGTAGTTGGGGTACCCGGATTCGAACCAGGAAAGGCAGGACCAGAATCTGCAGTGTTACCATTACACCATACCCCATTCTTCTGATTTGCGGGTGCAAAGTTACACCTTTTTTTCTTTCCGACAAAAAAATATGGACTTTTTTTCAACTTTTTTCTCACGGCACGAAAAACAGAAGAAAACGGAAGAGCCCAGAATAAAATCCAATTTTATTTTGGCTCTTCTCTCGTTTTTCCGTAACTTTGCGCTTGCAGCGCGAAATTACTCCGTCTCGGCATAAAAAATAAAACCAGTTTATTTTGTTCTGCTCTCGACTTATCGTAACTTTGCACATTATTTGTAAATAGTACATGGAACAAGCATCTTTATTGCTTAACGCAATTATCGAAGGAATAAAGGAAAAGAAAGGCTCAGACATCGTAGTGGCCGATTTGGCTGGCATTGAAGGAGCCATTTGTCAGAATTTCGTAGTGTGCCAAGGCGCGTCGCCGACACAAGTAGAAGCAATAGCATCCTCTGTGGGCGACACCGTCAGGGAGAAGACCGGCGAGAAGCCCACTGCCGTTGTCGGACTGGAGAACGCGCTGTGGGTGGCAATGGACTTCACAGACGTGATGGTGCACATCTTCGTTCCCGACATGCGCACATATTACGACCTTGAACACTTGTGGGACGACGCAGAACTTACCTATATTGAAAACGAAGACTAAGCAAGTAATATAAGCAAGTAATAAATGAACACTAACAACGATAAGCCACAGATGAATATGCCGCGATTCAACATGAACTGGATCTTCGGCATGCTGATTATTGCTCTTGGAGTGCTGTATTTCACTACGGGCAAGCCCGACACCAGTGCACGCAAAGAGGCCACCTACAGTGAATTCCAGAAGATGGTGCAGCAGGGCTACGCCTCAAAAATAGTGGTTAACAACAACACGAAAACACTGCAGATGTTCGTGAAAGGCGAACATATACGCGACGTTTTCCATCAGGGCGTACAGCAGACTGGCACGGAGCCGTGCGTATACGTAGCATTCGGTTCTACGGGAGATGTTGAGAAGTTGATCAAGGAAGCACGCGAGGCTGAGAAATTCACAGGCGAATTTGCCTACGACAACAGCAACGACAGCAATATCTGGACAAACATCATCGGTTCGCTGCTGCCGATACTCTTCTTCTTCGGCCTATGGATTTTTATCATGCGCGGCATGGGAGGTGCCGGAGGCATGGGTGGCATGGGAGGCGGCATCTTCAATGTCGGCAAGTCGAAGGCTCAGATGTATGAAAAAGGCGGCACCCTCGGCATCACGTTTAAGGACGTGGCAGGACAGGCCGGCGCCAAACAGGAGATGCTTGAGATTGTAGACTTCCTGAAAAACCCGCAGAAATATACCGACCTGGGCGGAAAGATACCCAAGGGAGCACTGCTTGTCGGACCTCCGGGAACGGGCAAGACGCTGCTGGCAAAGGCCGTGGCTGGCGAGGCAGGAGTTCCGTTTTTCTCTATGTCGGGCAGCGACTTCGTCGAGATGTTTGTCGGCGTAGGAGCCAGCCGCGTACGAGACTTGTTTGAGAAAGCCAAAAGCAAGGCGCCATGCATCATATTCATCGACGAGATAGATGCCGTGGGGCGCGCACGTTCAAAGAATCCTGCCATGGGCGGCAACGATGAGCGTGAGAACACGCTCAATGCACTGCTCACCGAGATGGACGGCTTCGGCACCAACAGCGGAATAATAACACTGGCTGCCACCAACCGCGCCGACATGCTCGACTCCGCACTGCTGAGAGCAGGACGCTTCGACAGGCAAATACATGTGGACCTGCCCGACCTTAACGAGCGCAAGGAGGTGTTCAACGTGCATCTCAAGCCGCTGAAACTTGACAAGACCGTAGACATTGATTTCCTGGCACGTCAGACGCCAGGCTTCTCTGGTGCCGACATTGCCAACGTATGCAACGAGGCTGCGCTGATTGCAGCACGCTTCAACAGGGAGAAAGTGGGCAAGCAGGATTTTCTTGATGCCGTAGACCGTATAATCGGCGGACTGGAGAAGAAGACCAAGGTAATGACCGAGGAGGAGAAACGCTCCATAGCCATTCACGAAGCAGGCCATGCCACAATTTCATGGTTCACTGAGTTTGCCAATCCTCTTGTCAAGGTCAGCATCGTACCGCGCGGCAGGGCTCTCGGAGCAGCATGGTATCTGCCAGAAGAACGTGTGCTACAGACAAAAGAGGCTATGCTCGACGAGATGTGCTCTCTTCTGGGCGGAAGAGCCGCCGAAGAACTCTTTATCGGTCATATCTCAACAGGTGCGATGAACGACCTCGAGCGCACTACACAACAGGCATATGCCATGGTGGCATACGCCGGCATGAGCGACAAACTGCCTAACATCAACTACTACAGCAACAACGAATACACCTTCCAGCGGCCATACTCCGACAGCACGGCAAAGATTATGGACGAAGAAGTGCTGAAACTCATCAACTCACAGTACGACCGCGCAAAGAAAATACTTTCAGAGCACAGCGAAGGACACGCCCAACTGGCCCAACTGCTGGTGGAGCGAGAGGTGATTTTTGCCGACGACGTGGAGCGCATCTTTGGCAAGCGCCCGTGGACGAGCCGAGCCGAGGAACTCATCGAAGCCCAGCAGCGCGCCGAAGCAGAAGCCATGGCAGAGCAGCGCGGACGCGAACTTGAGGCTCAGGAGGCAAAGAAGACCCAGGAAGCAAAGGAAACAGACAACAAGGCATAACCCCATTAATCGAATGAAAAACTTAATAGTACGAACCGTCACAGGCGTGATTTTCGTGGCAGCGATCGTGGCATCATTCCTGCGACCTGAAGCCATGGTGCTACTCTTCAGCGTTATAACAGGTATGACGGTATGGGAATTTACAGGACTGGTCAACGAGCGACCAGGCGTCAGCGTCAACCGCTTCATCACCACCGTGGCAGCAGTATACCTGTTCTATGCCATGACATACTACTGCGGCGACATGTATGGCGGACAGGCAAAGTCGGTAGTATTCATACCGTATCTCATCACTATCATCTATCTGCTTGTTACCGAACTCTATCTCAAGCAGAGCGATCCCATCAACAACTGGGCTTACACCATGCTTTCGCAGATGTATATCGCCCTACCCTTCTCACTTCTCAACACGCTCGCCTTCACGGCCTCGCCGACAGGCATCGTGACCTTCAACACGCTGCTGCCCCTGTCGCTCTTCATCTTCCTTTGGAGCAACGACACCGGTGCCTATTGTGTAGGCTCTCTTATCGGCAGGCACAAACTCTTTCCACGCATCTCTCCAGGAAAATCATGGGAAGGAAGCATCGGAGGAACGCTACTCGTAATGGCAGTGGCATGGGCCATAGCAACATATATTGACGGCAGCACATGGACCGACAGACAGTCGGGCATGCTGTCTACGGCAGAATGGATGGGGCTCGGACTCGTCGTGGTGGTGTTCGGCACGTGGGGCGACCTGATAGAGAGCCTCTTCAAACGTACCATAGGAATAAAAGACTCTGGAAACATTCTGCCAGGACACGGAGGAATGCTCGACCGCTTCGACTCGTCGCTGCTCGCCATCCCTGCTGCCGTGGTATATCTTTACACCATCTCACTTTTCTATTGAAAAAAAACTACAAGGAAAAAACTTTCTATACTATGAAAAAAATACTCCTGCTAACTATCTCGCTATTTCTCGTAACTGCTGCCGTAATGGCTGCCGACCCCGTGAAGCAATACGGCCAACTGCAAGTGCGCGGTGCACAACTCTGCGACCAGCACGGCAACCCTGTCATCCTGCGAGGCGTGAGCCTCGGATGGCACAACCTGTGGCCACGATTTTACAACAAGAAGGCTGTACAGACTCTGAAGCAAGACTGGCATGCCTCCGTGGTGCGTGCCGCAATGGGCATACTTATAGAAGACAACTATCTGGAAAATCCCGATTTTGCCATGCAGTGCATGACACCCGTCATCGAAGCAGCAATAAAACAGAACATCTACGTCATAATAGACTGGCACTCCCACAATCTTAAGACTGCAGAGGCCAAGGAATTCTTCGGGCGCATGGCAAAACGCTACGGCCACAACCCACACGTAATCTACGAAATCTACAATGAGCCCGTTGAAGACACCTGGGCCGACCTTAAGCGCTATGCCTACGAAGTGATTGGCGAGATACGCCGCTATGACCCCGACAATATCATTCTCGTAGGATGCCCTCACTGGGATCAGGATATCCACCTTGTGGCAGAGAGTCCGCTCAAGGGCGTAAGCAATGTTATGTATACCGTCCATTTCTATGCTGCCACCCACGGTGACTATCTCCGCGAGCGCACAGAAAATGCTGTAAAGAGCGGCATCCCTGTGTTTATCTCAGAGAGCGGAGCCACAGAAGCATCGGGCGACGGGCGTATCGACCCTGTCAGTGAAGAACAGTGGATAGGCATGTGCGAGCGACTTGGCATCAGTTGGATATGCTGGAGCATCAGCGACAAGAACGAGAGTTGCTCCATGCTTCTGCCTCGCGCCACTGCCACAGGCCCGTGGCCCGACGACGTAATAAAGCCTTACGGAATGCTAGTCAAGGGACTGCTTCAGAAATATAATAATAAATAGAAATAATGAACAGGTATATACGCGTGCGCGTGCGCACGCGTATTTTAAATAATGTATATACCAATACTATGAAACGCAACATTTCCATACAACGATTAGCAGTAGCATCACTGTGCCTTCTGCTTACACTGTGTGCCGTGCCGGCAAATGCAGCAAGGAAGCAGGTAGTAACGATTAGCAGCGACGGCAAGGCCACGCTGACAGTATACATGCCCGAACGGCCCACAGGCCGCGCCATAGTGTGCTGCCCCGGTGGTGGCTACCGCAACCTGTCGATGGATAACGAAGGCCACAACTGGGCTGACTTCTTCAACGCCCAAGGCATAACATTCTGCGTACTGAAATACCGCATGCCACAGGGCGACCGAACCATTCCCGTCGGCGACGCACAGAAGGCCATACGCACCGTGCGCGACAGCGCCATTCAGTGGCATGTCAATCCATACGACGTAGGCATTATGGGATTTTCGGCAGGCGGCCATCTGGCCTCAACGGTATCTACCCACAGCGAACTGGCCGTGCGCCCCAACTTCAGCATACTTTTCTACCCCGTGATAACAATGAACCTGCGCGACGGGCATAAGGGGTCAACTCAGAACTTTCTTGGCGAAGATGTCAACAGCAAGGAACTGGTACGCGAATTTTCCAACCAGAATGCCGTGTGCAGCCATATCACTCCGCCAGCCATCATTCTCACCGCCAACGACGACCGCACCGTTCCGCCAGTAACCAACGCTATAGCATACTATTCTGCCATGCGCCGTGCCGGCAATGACTGTGCACTCTACGTCTACCCATCGGGCGGACATGGATTTGGCTTTCGTCAGACATGGGCTTACCACGAGCAGATGAAGGCCGACCTCACCAGATGGCTGCAGACACTGCACTCACCACAAAAAGACGACATCCGAGTGGCATGCATCGGCAACAGCATAACCGACGGCATGGGTATTGACATGCGCACAAGACTGGGCTACCCTGCCACGCTGCAGCACTACCTCGGAAAGGGATACAACGTGAAGAACTGCGGAGTGTCGAGCCGCACAATGCTCAACAAGGGCGACTATCCATACATGCGCGAACAGGCATGGCGCGACGCTCTCGCATTCCAGCCAAACATAGTAGTCATAAAACTGGGCACCAACGACTCCAAGCCTGAGAACTGGCAGTATAAGGCAGACTTCAAAGCCGACATGCAGGAGATGGTCGACTCACTGCGCAAACTGCCATCCAAACCGCGCATACTGTTGTGCACACCAATCCCCGCCTTCCAGCCACGCTGGGGCATCACCGACTCAGTCATAACAAGCGAAGTGATACCTGCCATCCGCCAGGTGGCAAAGAAAAACAAACTGACGGTTATCGACCTCCACTCAATCGTCACTGATCCGAAACTGATGACCAGCGACATGATACATCCAAACGACAAGGGTGCTGCCCTGATGGCAAAGACCATTGCTGAAGTGATAAAGGAGGATTAAGCCGTGACCCTGTCTGTCCTGCTGCCCATACACAACTACGTATGCCTGCCTCTGGTGAGCGAACTCCAGCGACAGGCAGCACTGCTCGGCATCGACTATGAGATAATCGTTGGCGACGACGGCAGCAGCGACCAGCAGGCAATAGAAGCCAACAGGAAGATAAACACACTGAGCCACTGCCGCCTGCTGGAGCATAAGCCCAACATAGGGCGCGCTGCAATACGCAACCTGCTTGCCAACGAGGCAAGCCACGAATGGCTGCTGTTTCTCGATGGCGACATGCAGGTGGACGGCGATGGCTTTCTGAGCCGCTATGCAGCACAGATGACGGCTGACAACGACGTGGTCGACGGTGGTATGCGCACCGCCAGTCAGCCTATGCTCTCACACAGCAACCTGCGCTACATGTATGAGCGAGCAGAGGAGCCACGCCATACAGCAGCGGCACGCCAGCAGCAGCCCTACCGCAGTTTCCGTACTACAAATTTCATGGTGCGCCGCACAGTGATGCTCACCTACCCTTTCGACGAGCGCTTCCGCCACTATGGGTACGAGGACGTGCTGTTCGGCAAACAGTTGGCTGCAGCAGGCGTAAAGGTGGCACATATAGACAATCCGCTGGTGCTCACCGACATCGAGGAGAACATCGCTTTCCTGAAAAAGACAGAGGAAGCGATGCGTACACTGAACACCTTCTGCAACGAACTTCACGACTACTCGCGACTGCTGGATTTCACGCAGCGCATGCCGCGCATAGCCAGATCACTTATGCGGTTGTGGCACAGGATGGCAGGCAACACAGAGCGAAGATGGCTTGCCGGAAGCCATCCTGACATGGCGGTTTTCAAACTATACAAATTAGGTTATCTGCTCAGTCTAAGACAATCGTCTTAAACCAGTCGCGCAGCAAGCCACGGTACTGATTTTGCGAGTCGCATACCATTACCAACACACGACGCCCGTCCGCCAGCCGTGGTCCGACACACATTCCCTCATAGTTGGCCAGCGACCTGCGCACCAGATTGATGCGCGTGGTAAATTCTGCCAGCAGTTGCTTGTCGAGTAACTGTCCGGCATTGGCCTCCGTCGGCAGCACACTGTATATACAGCAATGCACAAAAGAGCCTATGCCGCGTCGAGCCGCAAATACCTCGCGTTCGAGCACGAGCAACCTGCCATCGTCAAGTGCCGACAGGGCTGCCACGCCATGCACGCTACGCCCTTTACGACGGGCTGCGACAGGCTGGTCCATCCCATAGAGCCACTGGCCGCCGGCATGCAGCGTATTGTCAAAACGCATAAGGCGGAGAGCCGTCTCGTCAGAAAGCGGTGATTCCGTACAGGTCCAGAAACTTGCCGTACTGAAATTGTACGACAATGCCTCAAGACTGCGGTTGGGCAGCGCACGGCTCACGAGTTCACGCGGCACACTGAGACGCCGTCCCGTGGGCTCACCGCTCATGGCATACTCCACAACCTCTCCATCGCTCTCGCCACTGACAAAAAGCGTACCGTCGGGGACGAAATAGGCTATGCCCTCTTCGTCACGATTGTCGCCGCCGGCAGAGCGGAAATCGTCGTGGCTCACATGGAGTATGCGCCCGGTGAGCGAGTCGATATCTATAGTGAAAAGGTGGAAACCTGCTGTTGCCGACTTGTCGTTGCACACGGCATAGCGATTGCCGCCAAGATAGGTTACTCCGCTGTAGTTGCCAGCAGGCACGCTATGTCTGAACGAACGTTGCTTGAGCAGTGTGGCCTGACGCTGGCTTTGCGCCGCGGTGGTTACTGTACAGACAATGGTAAGCAGCACTGCCTGTACAATTCTTATACAGCGGTTTCTACTCATAATCGTCGATGACGCTGTTCATAAAGTCCATCATGGGCTTTGCTGCACGGAACATCTTCTCCATCTCGTCAAGCCATGCGTCGCCTTCAAAGAATGAGTCGCCCACCCTATGCCAGCAGCAGTAGTCCTTAAGCCGCAAGTAGCGCATATGGGTGTAGTCGCGCGGAAATCCCGCAGGGCAACTCTTGAGTTTGCTGAGCCCGAAGCCTTGCTCACTCTCCCAGTCGGCATCCTCGGCAGCATCGTAATACTTCTTGAAGGCACGGCTCTCGACACAGCGAAGCCATTCAGCCTCGTTGGCCATTATCTCATTGCGACATGCAGTGAGTATGTTGGTGGGTAGCCAGTAGTTGCCGACAGCGAGCAGGCATCCCTCTGGCTCAAGGTGCACATAGTAGCCGCCACGCAGCGCCTTCTTACCATGTGCATTGATATAGGCTCCTAAATGTGTCTTATATGGAGACTTGTCGGGTGAGAAGCGGGTGTCGCGATAGAAGCGATAGACGGCATCTTTCACTGCCACTCCTGCTATCTCGCCGTCAAATTCGGCAATGCGGCCGATGGCCTTTGCCACTCCCTCTTCAAAGTTGGCCTTCGCTGCATCGTATTCTGAGCGATGCTGATGAAACCACTCGCGATTATTGTTCTGCCTAACCTGGCACAGGAAGCCAAGTATCAGTTGTGTATCCATAAGTTGTATGCGCGCTATTTCATCAGCGAACTGATGGTTGCTATCATCGTGGCGAGTGAAGCGAAACTTGTTCCCATGCTGAGTATCTCAGGCAGACGCAGAGCCTGTCGCTTCTGCTTTGTCGGCACTACGATCTGGCAGCCCGGACGCGGCTTGTGCTTGGCATCGGCGCGAGCCACCATGCCATTCATATAGATGATAACAGTCTTCGACTTCTTGGCATTCGAGGTGGTGCCGCCGGCAAGATTGATGTAGTAACTGGCACTGCGCCCTTGCTTGAAACGCACAGTGTTAGGATAGAGCACCTCACCGTTGATGCTTACCGTACCGGCATATTGTGGCACTACGATGCGGTCGCCTTCACACAGTATTGGGTCGTCTTCGCTGCCTGGGTTTTTCATAGCCTTCTCAAACTCGATACCAACAGGATATGTGTTTGAGGTGAGCAGCATTGAGACATCGATGGAGTCTCTGCCGGAATTGCGCTGGGCGGTACGCAGCATGACGGCCATCATGTCCTGCTCCTCGGGAGTCATGCGACGCATGAGTTTCACTCCCTCTGGGAATGCCCTGTTGGTGAGTCCGCCAGCACGCTTTATCAGATCGCTGAGACGCTGGCGACTGCTGGAGAGCGTGTAGTTGCCTTCAAACTGCACTTCGCCCTCGATAGTTACGTTCTGCTGTACGTTGTAGGTTGGACTTCTGCGCACATACACCTCGTCAAACGGCTGGAGAACAAATTTGGAAGCATCACTGCCCATGCCGAAGTCTGCATCGATCGAGATGGTGTAATTCTGCGCCAGACTGTCGCTGGCCATGGTGGAGTTGGGGTCGCCTATACGCCGTGCCACATCTACATGGGCCAGCGATGCTGCCTCGGTAAGTCCGCCTGCCTGAAGGATGAAGTCGGCCACCGACTCGCCCTCGGCATACTGATACTCTCCGGGATAGACCACCTCACCATGGATGGTAATGGTCTTTTCGGCCTGCGAGTTTTCGCGACTGGCAATAAACAGCACATCGCCATTGCGTATAGGAATGTCGGGGGCTGTACCCTCCATAATAGCCTTCACGTCGACGCTCTGCACTTCGAGAGAACGGTCGGGCTTCAGCCTGTGCATCACTCCATGCTGCGCAATAGCCTCCTCGGTAAATCCGGCAGCAGCCTCGATAAGGGCTTTCACCGTGCAGATGTTGCCTCCAACCTGATACATTCCAGGACGGAACACAGCACCCTTCACTTCTACCATGTTGTCATATCGCGTTATGGTGGAGTCGACGGTCACGGAGTCTTCGTCCATCATTACGAAACTGCTCATGTCGAATTCTCCTACATTGAAGACTGAATACTGATGGCCAGCCTTGCGGTTTACCCTGATTGCTTTGCTGAAAGCATCGCCGGTGAAGCCGCCGGCATAACGCACCAAGGTCTCTGCCGTCTCTGTCTTCTTCATTTCGTAGAACATCGGGCGCTTAACTTTTCCCGTGATGCTTACCAGCGACTCATAAGGACTTACGGTGACAATGTCATTGTCCTGAAGCCGTACGTCGCCCGTGAGCGTTCCGTTGAGCAGGAAGTCGTAGACGTCGACAGAGGAAATCTGTTTTCCTTTGCGGAACACCTTGACATTGCGCAGCGTACCAATCTCATTGGGGCCGCCAGCCATATAGAGTGCGTTGTAGACAGTGGAAAAAGCCGACATGGTATACGTACCAGGCTGCTCCACCTCGCCCATCACGCTGATGGTGATGGTACGGGTCTGTCCGAGCGAGAGGTCTATCTTCGAATTGCTGTATCGCGGGCCAAGAACTTTTTTGAGTCGCGCCTTGGCCTGGCTCACAGTGAGTCCGCCAAGTTGTATCACGCCTATTCCATCCACCACGATGGTGCCGTCGGGCGATATTGTCTCGCTGACAGAATGTTGCGATGCGCCCCATACATCGATATTCACTACGTCGCCAGCCCCGAGGGTGTAGTTTTGCGGCGTGGCGAGGTTCATGGAACTCTCGAAAGTAAGGTTTTTCTGATTGAATATGTCATGGCCGAAAATCTTACGCCTCGGCTCTGCCTGCCGCCCTTCCTCATAGTAGTAGCGCAAGGAGTCGGGCATCATAAAGTCCACGGCATCGTCCATCTCTACGAAATCTGCATCGTTCCCGTCGTAGGTATGCTTGCGATTCTTCTGTTGCTGCTGCTTCTTGCCGTCGGTGCGACGATACTTCGACACGTTGCGGCTGTCGCGTGCAGCCTGCTCGGGCTTGACATCGCCATTGGCCTCGCGCATGCGGGTCTTTGTGGCCTTGCTGCCTGCAGTGACATCGCTGACCCCAAGAGCCTGATCATTGCTCTGCTGGCTATACTTCCGCTGTATGCGGCGTATCTGGTCTATCTTCACGCCGCGCTGCATGAGTTGGGTCACTATCTTCTGCCGCGACACGCCCTTCTCGTTCTGTTCTATCACGAAGTCCATAACCTGATCGTCGGTCATTCCTGCCTGTGCAAAGAGCATCGTTGAGGAGAGCATCAGGCCACATATTATTGCAGATAGTCTTTTCATCTTCTCTGTGTATATACCTTATTATTTAAAATAAGAACACGCAAAATGGAAATTTATTGCATAAAACGGTCAGTATTTTCAGTATTTACACTGCTTTTTCGCTATCGCATGCTGTTTTACAATAAAATCACCACTTTCATCACCACATTGCGGCCCATATTGTACACTCCCTGACGCCCGCTGACATTGTTCCAGTCGGTATATTTCAGTCTGCTCAGGTGGTTCTGATATGCCCTGTTGAATAGATTGTCGACAGCAAGATAGAGTTCTGCCCTCTTCTGGTGCTTCACGTTGATATCCGTAGCAGCAGAGATAGCAAACAGGGCATAGCCAGGCGTGCGTGTCTCGGTCTGGTCGGCACGGTAGTAGTGGCTCTGGGTGAGGAAACAGTCCATGCCAAGAGCAACGTAGGCGTTGTTGAAAGTGCTATGGCCGTGATGGGTTATCTCGTATTTCAGTTCGGAGGTCCATCGCGGCGCTGGTGTCATGGGCAGGTATCTTCTCGACCTGTCAGCATGCATCTGGCGTGCATTGACATACGAGAAACTATTGCCCAGATGCAGGCTATGGAATGGATGAAGGTCTACCCCCAACTCAAATCCCCAAAGAGTGGCGTCGCCCTGCGTGTATTCGTAGACGGGAAAGTCGTAGTAGGTGAGCGTCATGTTGCGTTTGGCGAAGATATAGTTGTCTATACGGTTGACAAAGAGCGCAGCCTGCGCAGAGAAGAATTTGCCCGAATGGTCGATGCCGAGGTCTGCCTGCCAACTGTACTCTGGTTTCAAATCGGTTGAACCGACCTCGTAGCGCAGCGTGCCTTCGTGAACGCCTTGGCTGCCGAGTTCGCTCATGTTTGGCGCACGGAAGCCGCGAGCCATGTTAAAGCGCATATTGGTGTGACGACAGACATTCCATACAACACCGAAACTGCCCGTCATGGCACTGAAGTTGCGACTGGCAAAGTCAAGATGGCGATAGTCGTAGCGCAGGCCGCCATTAAGCGTGACCCTGTCCAGACTCTTACTCACAGTTGAGTATATGCCTACGTCAAAAAGCCTATAGGCAGGAATGAGCCATTCCTCAGCAAGGTTATGCGACTGCTGCCACATACCGTTCAGGCCTCCGCACATTTTCCAGCCATCGAGTTCGTTGGTAAGGTAGCGGAAGTCATAAGTCACGGTGTGCTGACGGAAGTATAGTTCGCAGTCGTCAGCGCTATCCTCGTACTCACGCCGCCTGTTCTGCTGATAGCCGACGATGGCCTTCAGCCAGCCACTGGAAAGATTGAACGAGTTATACCATACCGCCTTGTAATGCTCAATGCGCTGAAAAGGCAGGCTCTTGCCATACGTCTTCAAATTATCACTGCCGCAAATCAGCGTTCCCGTTACGGAGTCACGCTCACCCTCAATAATGCTTGGCGTCTGACTGACAAGCGAAAGCGTCAGATGCGACATGCCCCACGTCTTGCTGACGCCGGCCATCAGACGGGCCGACTTCTCGCCAAACTGCGAGCCTGGCACGTATCCGTCGACTTTGTTCTTATAGGCATGGGCCATCTTCTGGGAGAAGCGTGCATCCCAAATCATTCCGCCATGATTGCCTGCCGTCCACAGCGAATAGTCGAAAAGACCGCTGTTAGACTGGTATTCGGTAGACACACTGGCCCTGTACTCTCCCTGAGCCTGTATTGGCATGACATGAAGTATGAGGACACCGGCCATGGCATCACTGCCATACATGAGCGACGCAGGCCCCTTCAGTATCTCAACAGAATTCACGCCATGAGCGTCTATCTCGATGCCATGCTCGTCGCCCCACTGCTGGCCTTCCTGTCTGACTCCGTCGTGCATAACAACGATACGATTGTAGCCAAGGCCACGGATTATCGGCTTAGAGATACCGCTACCGGTAGTGATCTGCGACATTCCAGGCTGCTTGGCAACGGCATCGATTATGTTAGTAGATGCCGTCTGACGCAAGTCCACACCTCGGACAACAGAAATGGGGGCTGTGGAGTTTTTCAGTTTTGTCTCGCCGGTCAAGCCTGTAACGGTGAGTTCGTTCAGTTGCAAATGGCGATAGAAGACATCACTGCTGTCGGCAGCGTGCTGGTGATTATGGTGATGGTGGGATTGTGCTGCAGCGAACAGACTTGTCAATAGTAGCAACACTGCAAATACATGTCTCATTAAAAAATAGAACGCCTGATACCTTAAAATAATTAATCTTAATAGGCTGCAAAGTTACACTTTTTTTGCTCAACAGAGGCTTTTCTGAAATAATTTGTCTACTTTTGCACAGCCAGCACGGAGAAAATGACAATGCTGACCAACAGAAATGGCTCAACAAACAGTGACATACGAAAGCCTGATGAAGGAACTGACGGAACGCAAATTCCGTCCGCTATACTATCTGACAGGCGAAGAACCCTACTACATCGACAAGATTGCCGACTGGATTGCCGACAACGCTCTTCTGCCAGAAGAACGCGACTTCAACCAGACCATTCTCTTCGGTTCGGATGTCAATGCCTCGCAAATAGCCGATGCCGCACGGCGCTATCCCATGATGGCCGAACGACAGGTGATAATAGTGAAAGAGGCACAAAACGTGAAAAACACCGAGCCTCTGGAGAAATATCTGAAAAATCCCATGCCAACCACCATTCTTGTCATGTGTCACAAGAATGGCACTATCGACAAGCGCAAACGCGAATACGTGCGACTTATACAGCAGGTGGGCGTACTTTTCCAAAGTCCTAAACTCAGGGAACGCGACTTGCCGCCGTTCATAAACAACTACCTTAAACAGAAAGGCGCAACAATCGACGTCAAGTCGACACAACTCATAGCCGACCACATTGGCCCAGACCTGAGCCGCCTGGTAGGCGAACTCGACAAAGTTCTGCTGTCACTGCCAGAAGGGGGTAAAACAGTAACACCACAGGTGGTGGAAGAGCAAATTGGTGTGAGCAAAGACTTTAACACATTTGAACTGCGCGCCGCTGTAGTCAACAAAGACGTATATAAGGCAAACCAGATACTTAACTATTTTGAAAAGAACCCAAAGGCAGGAAATATCAACCAGTATCTTGTAATGCTGTTCAACTACTTCCAAAACCTGCTCATCACTTACTACTGCCCGGAACGTCAAAGCCAGGAAAAGGTGGCACAATGGCTCGAACTGAGAGACCCGTGGGCCGCACGCGACTACATGACAGGACAGCGCAATTATCCGGCAATGAAGACGGTGCAGATACTCCAGAAAATACATGAAGTAAATGCCAAAATCAGAGGTTTGGACAATCCAAATACCTCTCCTGAGGACCTTGCAAAGGAACTTATTTTCACCATCATGCACTGAAAAACAAGTCCATTTTTGGGGTTTTTAAAGCCAGAATGACTAAAAATCCCGACAGAAAATTCTGCCCTCCAAACGCCTTTACATCGGCATTTTCTTCCATTTTTCCCCCTCTAAAATTCGCAAATTTTTCGCTTTTCAGCCGCCATTTCATAAAAAACGAAAATTTCAAAATTTTGACCAATTTGGGAGCCAAAAATCTACAATTAACATTATTTTTGATTTTTAATTGTAAATCGGCCTTGTTTGTTTTTGTTATTTGTTTATTAAAATCTATAATTACAAACGCAAATTTACATTTTATAATCCAAATTCAGACTTACATATTTACGTTTTGTGTTGAAAAAATTTTCGTTTACAATTTCATATTCATAAATATTCTTGCAGGAAATACTGCCGTATCTGTCTAAAACCCAGTCTGTTTTGCAGTTTTTACAAAACAATGCTTGCAAAAACACACAACATCTCTGCAAAAATTGTATACACACCCTCGCCCACCACAGCGTTTGTCTACAATAACTATCTAAAACCCAGCGGTTTATATTAAATTATTCGCGTTATAAAACGCGTGTTTTTAGAGTGTGAATCTACAAATTTACATTCCTGTATCGGCGTTTGTTTATTTGGTCGTTTTATTTCCCAAATTCTACATTTCAATATCCGAATTACAAAAACAATTTTTAATATAAATTTGTTGCGCAACCCAAAAAAACGCTTTAATTTTGTAAATCGTTAGAAAAATCCCCTTTTTACGCCTTAATTACAAAAAAAATGGAAACGAAAGATCGCATAAAATTACTCATGGACGACATGCACATGAACCAAGTGCAATTTGCCGAATTCTTACAACAGTCGCCCGCCACCCTCAGTAGCATCTTCACTAAACGCACCCGCCCCACCATAAATATTTTGGAGGCAATAAAAAACAAGGTACCGCAGATTAGTCTTGAATGGTTGATGATGGGACTTGGCGAAATGTACACCACCCCACAAGCATCAACCATCACCGCTGCCCCCCAACCAACTGAACAACTAATTGCCTTCGACGAGCAACAACCAAGCACCGCACCCCAGCCGTCACAACAGAGACAAATGCCGGAGCCCATCGCGACAGAGCGCCCCACCCTTGAAGTAAAGACTTCAAAGCGTGAGCCGCGCCATGTCACAGAAATCCGCGTTTACTACGACGACCAAACCTTTGAGACGTTCACACCGCTGAAGGCGAGATAGCCTGGTGCCTTACATGAGTATATCACGAAAAGCGCTTTTCTTGAAATAAACACTGCTTTTAAAATCAAAAACACTGCTTTTAAAATCAAAAACACTGCTTTTATTTTCGTAAACACTGCTTTTAAAATCAAAAACACTGTTTTTAAAATCAAAAACACTGCTTTTACGCCAGAAAAAAGCGCTTTTATTTAATCTGCTTCACAGGAAAGGTGAAGTAAGTGTCGGGGAATGGCTCGCTCTTCAGCGTAAAATGCCACCACTCCGTGTCTAAGGGCTTGAAACCGTGAGCGAGCATGGCGCGGCGCAGAATCATGCGGTGCTCGAACTGCTCGGCGGTGATGCTGCGCTTCGGCTCGGAGGGCGATTTGGAATTGTCGCCCGTGTATGCACCCGTCTCGGGATTGCCGCAGAAGTCGGGATGGCTCTCCGGACCGAACCAGTCGAAGGTGCCGCCCATGTCGAGTTCCTTTTCCGTCGCCATGTCGAAGAGCGTCAGGTCAACGGTGGAGCCGCGCGTGTGGCCGCTGCGCTCGTAGATGTACTCCTGCTCGAAGAGTACGCTCTTGTCGAGGTCGGGATAGAAA
>FLNZ01004397.1_pt1 | contig 148604 bp, 148 predicted proteins | sample 1140391 | NCBI WGS metagenome assembly FLNZ01 (sample SAMEA3878171, study PRJEB12797) | bioreactor metagenome | biome: Moose rumen | place: Sweden | collected 2011-10 | reverse complement strand
TTTTGCCATAATCTAATTTCTGATAATACTCACAATATCTCGCAACGTGGAGAAAAATGGCATATCTGTGGTGCGGACACCATGCGAGTACAAAACCGCCCTTTAAACGCTTGGAAAACGGGTTTACAGCAAGTTTGCAGTCGCAACAATAGTGCAACACGTCTTGCGGCTTTTTCGCTCTCTGCGTCGCTCTAATCGCCATCACTCTGCTCCCCCGAATACATCATCTGTGTTCTGATTGGAGCCGAAGATATCACGCTGCGTTGCCGTACGTTCCTCCTGCTCCTTGCTCAGTCGCTCTTTCTCTCGGTTGTGGTCCTCGACGAGCGGGTTCTGCTCGATAGCAGTTTCTTCGCTCATAATCTTGGCGTCGGTAGCCTTGACAATGCGCTCCAGCGTTTCGGTCAAATCCTCGGCAAACGGCTCCTGGAACTGATGCTGAATGACCGCCTTTTCACACTCGGCTTTCAGCGACACATCGAGAACATTGCCGATGATGGTGAGAACGAGCGATGCGGTGCGGTCAAGCAACTCATCGTGTTTCTCTTTGGTCTTGTCAGCTTTGATGTAGGCAAGCATAAGCATAACACGGAGCGTCTTGTAAGACACGTTCGAGATTGATTTCAGCGATTCAAGGTCGGGCGTGAAAGTCTTGGTCATAATGTGCTTCTGGAGCCAAGCTATTTCTTCTTTCTTGCTCTCGGGCGCATTGTTCCAAGTAATATACCCCGCCACATTGCTGATGCTCTGCACATCGCCTTTGGTAACGAGAAGCTTGCCGTCCTCGCCTTTCTTCGGCATGTTCTTGACGATGTCTGCATTGACAACCAAGTAGGGGTCAGCAAAGTAATCGTTAGTGTCAGCGGTGTGCGAGCCAAGATATTCCTCTCGCTGAATGAGATTGGTCGCACCATCCCATTCTTTCTTCTGTTGGAAGATGATTAGCGGTATCTTACCAATCGGATTCGGTTCGGGAGTAACATTCCAGCCCATTTTAGCCTTGACGCATCGGTAAGTGTACTTGGGCGTGAAGATGTCGAAGTGGTATGTGGTAGTCTTCTCATCTTCTTTGGCGTAATAGCCCCACGCTGCCGCTAAAAGGTTCTCATATATGTCCCAATAGGTGTAAATCTCATCGCCCTTGGAGCGTGCGAGAACACGAATTTGGCAGTCCGATTTGCCATCATCATTGCGATACACACGGAACAATAAAGCCGATTGGGTCTCTGCTCCGGCATAGCGTTTCGCTTCTCGAATCTTGGCATCGAAATGCATCTTGTCAAGAACATCGCAGAACTTGTCAAAGGCATCACGGCAAGCCTCGGTCTTGCAGGACCACTTCACGGGTCGGCCATAGATGAAAACGAGTGCCACCTCGTTGATGTATTTTGGGTAATCGATTGGTAGTTTCCAACGCTGAACGATGTCTTTGATGTTGCCCTCTTTATCCTTGACAACCTTATCGAGTCGTTTCATGATGTCATGCTTCTCTACATCGTACTCCTTTATCGCTTCCATCGTGGCGGTTTCTCTCGACACCATAAGAGCCTTGACGCGAGAGATGTCTCCAGCCGCAATCAGTTCCTCAAAAGTTTGGTTGCGCCCAGCTGCGGCGTTGATTTGATTAATCAGAAAATTAAGTAAACCCATATCAGTATAGTATTAATAAAACAATTCATCAACATTATCAGGAAGATCATCATCTTCTCGCATTAAGTAGTTTATGGCATAGCCAAGCAAATCTACATACTCGTCATGTGGTTTGTTGGGGAAGCCACATACCTCGTCCTCAAATTCCTCGTTCCAATCGCCGTCAACGAGATATACTCGGCCACACTCCACTCTCGGAGAAACGGCATGTAAACGAGTGGCTTTATCGTCGGTGGGTGACGGAGTGTAAGCTACATTGAGGTCTGATGCCTCTTTGAGTTGCTGTGACACCGACTTGCCGTTAGCTTTCGGCTCGATGCGCAGCGTACTTCTGGCTCGGTCGAAATCGTGTGCCGCCATATATTCGGGCAAGAACCGAATGAGTTCGGGGAATGTCTTGTACACCTTGGCAGCGCAGGTGATATAGATATTGTTTCGGATTCGGCAAGCGCCGATGATGCCAGAGGGGTCATTATCGCTGTCCTTGCTTTTCTTGTCGTAGGCGGTATCGAGAAAGAAGTGTATCGGCTCCCTCGTTCGCAACACTCCGAACTCCACTCTCGAAATATGCTGGAACCAATCAGCCTTGATGATATTACCGCCGAGGGCGGTCGGTCGTTGCTCATACTGACCTGCATAACCTCGGCTACCCAAGTCGATTTTAGCCTCTTGGAGCGTAGTTCTTCCCAATCGCTTTGGGTCTAATAGCCCGTCAACATAAAACTCTCGCAAATCGCTTGGAAATACGAAATCGGACAACTCCGCAGGTAGGCAGATGTGCTTGATGTTGTCAGCCTTGCGTTTCAAGAGGTAGCCTGTCACATCTTCATCGTGGAGACGTTGCATGATAGTAACCACTGGAGTATTCGCCTTGTCAACCTTACGTGTCGAGAGGGTCTTGGTGTGCTCATTGGCTTGTTCTCGCAATTGCTCTGATTCAGCCTGCTTCGGGTTCTGTGGATCGTCATTGATGATAATGTGGGCGTGAAAGCCAGTGATAGTTGCGCCCGTTGATGTGGCGTAACGTATTCCGGTAGCAGTGTTGCCATAATGCTGCTTACCGCTCATGTCCTTTCGTATTTGAACCGCTGGAAACAATTTTCTGAACTTGTCACTAATAATTATGTCTTTTGATTTGCCTGCGAGGTCAACACTCAATATTCCCGAATATGAGTTGCTTATTATGCGAATGGTCGGGTCGTTTACCCATAACCAAACGGGCCACATGACAGAAACGAGCGTTGACTTGGTAGTACCTGGCGGAATGTTTATGATAAGGTCGTACGGCTTTGGCTCTCGCTTTATGATTGAGGAAGAGAGCAACTGCAACTCTTCGCATAGGTATGGAATGTGCCAATTGTAAACGGGGTCTTCTTTGATAACTACATCCCAAAAGGTCTGAACGAAGTAGAACAAAGATTTCCGACACTCGTCTGCAACCACCTGCAAAGCCAATTTCGCCACATCGTTTGAGTTCATTCTTTTGCATCAAGCACACTTTGTCCGATAGAGAGTAAAACTTTTCGCTGTTCCTCGGTGAGAGTAGAGAGGTCAACCGCTTGTTGCTCGATAAGGTTCTTACCATCGGCTCCCGTCACCTCTTGACGCTCCACATAACCTCGGTCTTTCATCTTGGTTTTGGCATAGAAGATGAGCATAGTGGTATCTCCCTCGTCAATCTTCTTGTATATCTTGGACTCTACCGCATCCTTTGCGAGTTCTCTAATCTCGTCAATCTTCTCGGCAAAGTTTGAATCCTCGTTATACCAGTTATAGAAAGTCACGGTCGAAATACCCACCTTGCGACACGTAGATGCGACAAGAGCCAAAGACTTCTGAAAGGCTTCTATAAACTCTTTCTTCCGCTTGGCTTGCCGTCGCCTGATAGTGCGCAGGCTTTTGTCGATAGGTCGCTCATTCTTTGCCATCCATGCAGGTTTGTCGCAATGAAGCGTTAAGGTCAATCATCCACGCCCTATAAGTCCTCGACTTGGCATCGCCACCATGCAGCATATTGAGAATGTGACGATAGACCGCAAGGTTCAGTCCGCTATAACGCTCGGTTTTGCTCCATGCTTTTCTCGCATTGTGGAAGCCTCGGTCATTGCGGTTGTTGCGGATGCCGTCAGCGATGCCCTTTCTAATCTGCTTCCTCATCGTCTGCTCGTCATTGCCAACATCGTGCCTTGAACTCTGTGAACTCGACTTAAACAATCGAGTGTCGTAATAGAGTAACACTATGTCGATATTAGGGCAGCGACGCTGGAGTTTCTCATAGAAGCCAGGGTAGAACACCAATAACTTGGGTATCGCTCTACAAGTGTCCGCAGCGAAGATTTGCGACATACGGAGTTTTGCCCCGATGCGCCATAGGTTCATATATGTCTTTGGAAAGACAGCGTTATTGTCCTTTATTATCTTCCAAACATCGCTATCTTTCCAATCGTAAATCACGTTGTAGATATACTGCCGTGACGCACGTTTCTGATATGCCATTCGGTGAAAACTTGTCAAGCGCTGAACGCTCTCGGCGGCTCGCACTCCCACCAACTGCACAAAGTTGTCATGCTTGGCAGCAACCTCTTTGAAGAACTCTTGATAACTCATGCCGTACTTGAAATCGGGGTGCCAACGCAGGGCGTGTGGTGGCGGTGTGCGCACCCATTTGTCCTTTGCTCTGATGTCCCAGCAAGTCCAGCTATCTTCATCGAGAAGCGTGTTAGTGCAGTTGTAGTGTCTCCACGGCAGGCAGAGCCAATTAAACGTTCCTCCGAGAGAGAGTATCATTCGACGATAGTGTTCTACCACATCTGGCACATCGGGATATATAGCTTCTTCGTCGCAAAAAGATACACTTAAACGCTTGAAATCAATACCATATTTACGCATGGTATTGATAGTAACAAGCATCAGTGCGATTGAATCTTTACCGCCGCTGAAGCACATGTCAACCCTATAATATTTCGAGAACACATTGAGGATGCGTTTCTCGGCCGCCTCTAACACGTTCATGTGAAGCGGTCTTGTCAGCATTGCCATAATTCAAATCTTTTGCGCTTCGTTATATCTGTTATCTTTAGCCATAATACGCAGGAACTCTTCTCTCGATACGTTACTCAGTCGATACAACTCTTCCTTGCTCATGCCTAGCTTCTTGGTAATCTCGTTTACTTGGTAGCCTTCTTTGAGCAAGCTCTGCACGATATTCTCCATTGGGTCGAGCAGGTGTTCACCTCTTGCTCTGTTGAATGCAATCGTGCCGGCCACGTCGTCGATTTTGTCTGCGTGTTCGACAATAACCACGGGGATTTTACCACCCGTCATTGTGCGAATAGGTTCTTCGCCAGCGACACACCATCGGTGAAATCCGTCTATGATAGTAAAGTCTGGGCGAATGACAATCGGAAAGCAGAAACCATTCGAGAGAATAGACTGCTTTAACAATTCCATGTTCTGCTTGAGAACGTGGTTCGGGTTATAGCCGTTAGGCTTAACCGAATCTCGGTCCACGAACTGTAGGTTGCGCAGCGAGTGGAAGATGTCAACTTTAAGTGTGGGGGTAGCCATAATCAATCATTTACTACGCTTTGTGCTTTTGGTTTTCGAACTCGACTTTTTCTTGGCGGTGCTTTTCTTGGTACCGCCTTTGCCTTTTTTACAAGACCATTTATAACCTGCTCCCATAATCAAATCTCGATAGGTTTGCCACAATGTGGACAGGTGATTATATGCTTGGCGGTAAATGATGCCATTGGATCTGCAGCGTTGGCCTCGGTTGGTTGTCCGTGCTCATCGGTAGGCACAGCGGGCGCAGGTGGCTCTGCGGTGGCTCCGGAGGGCGCAACGGGAGCGGGAGGTGTATTCATCTCTCTCGCTTCATTTGCGTACTCTCCGATAGGTTTCTGTGGCTCCATGCCAGTGTTGTCATAGGTCACGGGGCGAATAAGGTCGCTGATATACTCGGCATTGTAACCGATGATGTCTGTGTCGTCAATCTCCTTAATCAAGTTCTCCTCAATCGTGTGGTTCAAGAAAGAGTAACCCTGAATCTTGTTGTCAGAGAGCAAGAGCTTCTTTTTCCTCTTTTCGGTGAGACCGTGCATGACGACACACTCTCCCTCTGTCAAGCCAAGCAGTTCGAGAGCCTTTTTCTTTCCATGTCCTGAGAGAATCAGACCGTTCTCGTCGACGATGATAGGGTAATATTGCCCATACTCTTTGATACTTTTCGCAATGTCCTCAATCTGCTCCTTCGGGTGCATATTGGGGTTCTGCGGGTGCTCTGTTAGAGATGCAAGAGCCATTGTCTTGCGTTCCATTTTTACTTTTGCCATTGTAGTAGTTATTTTGTGAATATTTTGTGTTAAATGAGTTTTCTTGTTACAGACAATAGGAAATATATCTGAAAGGTTTTAGACGATTTGAGAGCGGTTTACAAGCGAAATGCGGTCTGTTATAGATATTGCCGTGCTTCGGGAAACCATTTAGCAAGTCCTGGAAGCAGTTCTGGGTAGAGTTGCTTGACCTCGGGCCAGCCGCCCTCTCGCAGATACCAAAAAATTGGCTCTGGCATACCTTTACACGGCTTGGAGTAGAGAGCCGGCATATTATCGTTCTTGAAGTAATGTACACAAGCAAGCACATCTTCGTGTCTCCAATCCATTATCGGACTCACATATAGGCAGGTCGAGTCTTTGAGCCGATACTGGCGTCTACTGAAATTGCCGTCGTTAGTTCTTCTTCCCAAGAACAGAATATCGAGATTGTGGCTTTGCTGAAATTCTTTCAATCCTACCCACGGCACAAATTTGTACCACCACGATGCTTCTTTTTGGGGAAATATTCTGTCTTTATGCGCCAACAGAAACTTCTTCGTAATATTATCGTTAGAGTGAATCTCACACCCATTAGGCTTGTTCTCCATTACCCATTGCAAGAAGATTGGCGATTCCTCGGGATTGGTACACATCACGCATCGGTGTATGCCAGCACGCTCCATAATGACTTGCAGTGCAATGGAATCCTTTCCACCGCTCCAGCCATAGCCGCATCGTTTACCGACCGCTATCTGTTTTACATATCTGACTGCTTCATCGACCTTTGCGGAACACTCGTCGAGAGAAATGTAATCCTCAATGTGTTGCCACACGTCATAGAATTGCTCGAATGTAGTCCAAACCTTTGGACCGAGAACATATCTTGCCATAATCAAAAAGATATGGCACACTCCCCATTCGAAAACAGAGAGTGTGCCGAAGTTGCAGATTAGTTGAAATCCCAGATGAATTGTGCGGTCACGTTCTTGGCGCCGCAGTCAAGTTTGCCTTGCAGTCTGATGCCGTTTGCGATATTGTAACGTATGTTGGCGATGAAGCCTTTCTTGAAACGGCAAGAGTAGCCAGCGTTGAAGTTCCACCTCTTGTTGTCGGTAGCATAAGAGCCAACAAATTGTAGTCGGTCCCCCTCGCACCACTCCTTGTTTGCATAGATGTTGTCCCACGTCATATCGGCTCCCCAATTCTTGGTGAACTTGTAGGTGGCTGCAAGACCTGCCGAGAAGTCGGTGGTCTTGCAGTTGTAGTTGTTGCGCTCCATGAAGTAGAAGTTGCCGAAATGGAAGCCGAGCCAGATCTTCGGGGAGAACGTCTCCGTGTTGATGTTATAGTTAGCGACAGCCTCTATTGCAAGCCACTTGGTAAGGTCTTGCTTAAACATAAGTTGCGGTGCTGCAGTTACAGAGTGCTTACCGCTTCCGTCGGACTGATACGATGTCGAGATAGGTAGGACTACACGCCAGCGAGTGCCAGGCAGTTGTCCGTCGTTGATTTGTGCGTTTGCACCGAGAGCCACGAACATAGTGGCTACAAGCATTAAAATAAACTTTTTCATATCTGTTGAAATTAGAGATTTTGTAAGTGAGTAACTGATTAATCTTCCTCCTCGTTAGTGGTAGTATTGGCTGCTACTACAGAGGGAGTCTTACCGCCTTTCAGAACCTTTGAGAGAATAGCGGGAACTAGAACCACGAACAGCGATGAAGCCACGATGATAGGAGTAATATTTGCGATAGACGCATAGATATAGATAGGCCAACCGATGAGCCAAGCCGCTAAAATGCCGTAGAAGATACCACGCTCGTGCATTTTCGAGCCGATAGTAGCAAATAGAGTAGGCATCATCACAGACGCTCTGAACATGCCATAGATAAGCCAAAGGGTAGTAATTGTGAGTCCGGGCAGGTTGGCGATACATACTCCGAGAGCGGAGATTGCCACCATGAAGATACGTGCAAACGTGAGAGGTTTCATGTTAGTAGCGATACCTTTTTCCTGCAACCTCTTGATGATGTCGTGACCGCCCACCGATGAGAATGCGCAGAGCACCGAGTCAACAGTGCTGATAAGACCTGCGAGAATCATCAGGAAGAACAGATAGAGGAACCATTTGGGTAGGAATGCGGTCACTGCTGCCACGTTGGTAAGCTGTGTGTCAGCTACATTGAGACCGCCACCTGCTGCGAAGAAACCGAACGAGCCAAGGCAGATAGGCACGATAGCGAATACGAATCCTGCGAGAATCATCATCTTCTTTACGTTGAAACGGCGCACGCTGAACGCACGCTGCCAGAACATTTGGTCTCCAAACGTGCCCGAGAGCAAGCCAATGGTAGAGGGAATACCAAACGAAAGAAACACTTCCAAGCCTTTCTTTGAGAACAGACTGCCGAAATCGCCAGTGATACCGCCAAGACCCTTGATGAAAGTCTCTGTGCCGGCATTGTTGAACATAAGGGGCAGACCGAGCAAAAGCACGCAGGCGATGAACAGCATCTTGACGAAGTCGGAGATAGCCGTTCCCTTGATGCCGTCAAGAGCTGCGTAAATCAGCGGAATCGCAGCGAGAGCGATAGTGGTCCAGAAGAAAGGCAGTCCACATATCTTCGAGAAGATAACGCCGCCAGCGAGCAACTGAACGCCCATTGAGCAGCATTGTAGAACAATACTCTCCGTCATGTAGAGATTGTGAGTGCGGTTACTATACGTCTCCTTCATGTGATAAGAGAAAGTCCAGCCATTAGGCTTTCTCTCTCGCATCTTGGTTGCGAAGTAACCGAATAGCCAAAGTGTCAGCACGTTTGGAGCGACGAACCAAAAGAGTCCCGCAAAACCTTGCGTGTACGCTTTTTCGGCAGCGGTGAACATAGAGGGTGCCCAGACCCACGTTGCCGCCATCGACAATCCCATGATTACCCATGAGATGTTTCTGTTTCCTACCAAGAACAGCTTCTTGGTTTTCTTCGTTTTAGGCAGGAGTGCGATAATTGAGAACATCGCCACAAAGAACACCCCTATAAGGAGCCACCCCTGCGTCTGTGATAAAACGTTCATTTGATTAAATTTTTATAGTGATTAAAAACATTAAAAACACCGCAAAGTTATAAAACCTCTCTGAATACTTTGAGCGATGCTCATAGAATTAAGATTTTTTAACGGGAGAGATAATCAGTCACAACGGACTGAAATCCCTCGAAAGTCCTTATCACAACGTACTTGTTGCCCCATGCTTCGGCTACTGCCTGCCACTCTTTCTGTTGCTCTGACTGACGGCCGATGCGGCCGATGTTCGTCTTGAACTCAATACACAGAGAGCCATAACCCTGCCGTGGTATCAGAAGAATCATGTCCGCCACACCTGCCACTATGCCTTCTCGCTTCATAATCTTCGCCTCGAAGCCGTCTCGGAGACCGCCATTAGGCACGGCGAAGAGCAGCTTTGACCACTTCGGGTATTGGTAATCAAACCATTCTTTGCACGCTTGCTGTAATCGGCTCTCATAGTGGTGCGTCTTGCGACGCTTGGCGGTCTCTCGGGCAATCATTTCCCTATATTCCTTTGAATTCATTTCTACGTTTGCTATTATTGCTATTAATAATATATTTTAATCAAGCATAAGAATAGCCCCTACAATACATTGAGATAGATAGGGGCTATTCGAGATAGAGCCGTGCCTATCCTTGCACAGCCTTGTCGCTCTTGCTTTCCTCGACCTTGCTCTTGCGCATCAATTTGCTTACCAACATGCTGGCACGCCGACCTTGATTGTGGAGCCGCAGGTTATCTTCCGATGTGGCATTGTGATATGTCATTCGGGCGAATACCGACAAGTATTCCACAATCTCGTCATAGTCTTGGTTGCTGATTTGATACATAGGGCAAGGCTAATTAGAAAGGCAAATCGTCGTCATCATCTTCTTTTTGAGCAACGCTATTATTTGCGCTCTGCGGGGCGATATTCTGCGAGATAGGTTGCATATCGTTCTGAACATTTGGAGTCGCTGGAGCGGTGTTTCCGCTCGATTTAGAGTCAAGCAACTCTAATTGGTCAACATGTATCTCTGTGATGTATCGCTCGATATTCGATTTGTCGCTGTATTTTCGGGTTTTAAGTTTTCCCTCGATATACACCTTCGTGCCTTTATGCACATACTTCTCGACCACACCTGCGAGTCCTCGCCAAGCGACCACGTTGTGCCATTCTGTCCTCTCTGGAACTTGTGTACCGTTTGCGGTCTTAAACGCTCTGTCAGTTGTTGCGAGAGAGAATTGCGCACATTGTGTCCCATCCTGCGTCTGACGGATCTTCGGCTCAACACCGACATTTCCAAGTAAAAAAACTTTATTTATTGCCATATTTTATTAAATTAAATATTGTTTAAAAATTTCTCTTTATCGTTCTCGTCAAAGAAATCTTCATATTCTCCAAGATAGAGTAGCGCACCCGCTCTCGGTCCCCATTCTTCTGCGAGTATCGAGTTGCAGCGTGTGCAGTGATACACGTTTCCGAATGCGCTCTCACCGACCTTGCGAAGCTTGTGCCGACAGAGCCATCGCCGTATTCTGCGCCTGCTCATTTGCTAACTCCTTTCTGCGCTTCAAGGTTCTCGACGCGCCTAATCTCTTCATCGACCTCACGCTCAAACTGCTTGCTTGCGATGAGCCAATCTTTCTTTCGAGTCTTGAAATACTCACGTTGAACCTGGCGCATCTTTGCGACAAGTTCAAAGAATTGTCTTGCGTTCATTCCTCACCTCCTTTCATTGGTGCTTGTGGCAGTGGCATCCAGTGGGTGACCATTACCTCTCTTTGGACAACACGCCCATTACTAAACCAACCACCATCATAAAAACCCACAAAGCAACCACTATGCGATGTTACTAGCACTAACTTCCCTTCTTCGGGCAGCTCATCTTCCACACTTATCCAGTGTGGGTGGCTGGCTCTCCACATCGCTCCAGTGGTGAAGCCGTTTTGGAAGGCGATTAACTGTGTGATGCTCGCTCCCTGCTCCTGCATCTTCTTGATGATGGGTGCGAGCGCGGCTGTCATTTCTTCGTTTGGTGTCATAGTTGCTCAATTTTATAATTTAATTCTAAAATATTTTTCCAAGTATCTCTTTGCGTCAAAATCCTCGCCAAAGAGGTTGCGCTGGGTTTTGGTGAGGTAATCGTCATAAGTCTTGCAAAAGAGGTTGTGATACACTAGATTGTACACACTCCCGAATTTTTTTCTTGAAGATATGTTGGGATGTGTGTCATACCATACCTTCACACAATCTACAAGACGCTTAAATAGCTTTTGTCTCGCTTGGAAATCTCCGACCCCATTGTCAGCTTGCATAGGGCATCCCACACATCCTAGCCTCCGTCTAACCTGAAACTTGCCTTGCTCGTCGTAGTATAGAGGGTGACACTTTATGCCTCTCGACTTGATAAACTCCTCTACATCTTTGTCAGACCAATCAAGGATAGGCAGGCACACCTCGACGCTGCACGCTTTGCTGCCATACACCCGACAGATGGTAGGTTCCTTGTATCTCTTAGCTCTTGCGGCGCTTTCACATCTGCGAATGCCTTGCACAGCGTAATCTAAAATCTTGTACTCTTTTAAGAGAGAGCAGCAAAACCTTACCCTGCGTGTTGGCATCCCGTGTTTCTTTACAATCTCAAAGAACTTCTCTTTTGGAGGTGCAATCTCTACTCCCTTGCTTTTGCAGTGAGCGATGGTGCCAGGCGGGTCGATAGTGGTGTTCCTGTATATCGCTCTGTAATTAATTCCTGACATCTTCGCCAGCTCAAGGATAACCTCACTATCCTTGCCTCCGCTGAAACACACCTCGACGGTTTTATCTTTGGCAAACACTTGAAGCAATTTAATGGCTTGTTCTGTCTTTTTTTTAAGGGTCATTGCTTTTCTCCTTTCAGTAGTTCTGGGTTGTCGTGGATGTTGCCGATGACCTCAACACGTTTCTTATCAACGAGGCCAAGACATACACCATAGTTGATACCAAAATCGACACTCCAATATCCTTTACAATTCATGCTGACAGGACAATGAGTGACTTTGTTGTCTGTTTCTTGCAACGCAAGGATGTCTCCCTCATAGATTTCTTTTCCATCCTTATCGAGTAATCCTGTGAATTGTCCGACAGTTTCTGTAATGACATGGTAACTACAGGAACAGTTGCCGCCAAGAAAAACGACGACAAGACCTTCTCCTTTGTTTTTACTTGTACTCACTTCGTCAAGTGGTGCATAACCACCTTCAACCCATTCACCAGCATATTTGCTGTCGGGTACGCATTTTCCTCTAAATTTAATGGTTCTCATTGCTGTGACTCTTAGTATTTGCAGTTGCCGTGCATCGGCTGTCTGTGTTTGTTGTATTCCATCTTTGCGTTGATATACCAATCGAGGTCGATGCCTACAAGCTTGCAGTACTCAATAACCTGCCAAGCCACAAACTTGACAGCATCGAGCCATCTGTAGCCGTTGCAGTTGCGGACGCTGTTGGCGGTGAAGATACTATGGCACAGATGCAGGCACATGGCGGGAAACGACACGTTTGTGTGCATCCAAGTCGCTTGTCGCTCGGCAGCTTTCCATTGCTCCTTGTCGGCTTCGAGATTGTCAGCGCAAGCGCCACATAGACTTGCGATGCGAATAACCACGTCGGCAAGCTCATCTTCCAGGTTATTCTTGATATAACCCTCAAAGGCGGTCATACGCTTGTCAATGTCTGTCGTTTTCTCGATAAACGCATCATACCATGAGCGGTTTTCTTCTGCTCTCCACCCTTTGCGGTGGGCGTCAACCGCCTCGCTAATCTCGGTGATAATCAGCATGAGTGTACGCTCAATGTCCTCGGTCTCGTTGAAGCCGTGCGCTTTGGCGTTCTGAAAGGCGGCTTTTGATAGTTCAGTTAGGTTCATCTTGCGTTTCGGTTAAAGCGTTTATCTCGATACTTTTGCCGGTTACGGCACTAATCTTCATCAGCATATCCATTGACGGGTTTGTCTTGCCGTCGATAATAAGCTGTATCTGTGATTGGCTGATGTTGGCCAGTTGACTGAAACGACACACGGAAATGCCGTTCTTCTCAATGTACTCGAGTATGGTCTCACTCACTTTCTGTCGGTGAGCGACACACTGCTCGTCGATATGTTCTACGTTAGTTCTCATATTGCCTTTTTAATTAAGTGCATATTATTGTTAATTAAATCTATAATCTCTTGATGTTTCTCGGTCGTTTGGTTCATGCGTCCCCTCGCTTGTACGATTTTTAGCGTCTTTAGATTAACCTCAATGGTCTCGATGCGCTCTCCCGATGTTCCTCTTGCGGAGAGTATCAGGGTGTTCGGGTGACGCTTGTAATCGAAATATCCGTTGGCATATACGCAGTGGTGCATCGCTATGCCTTCCTCGGCGAACTCTGCCACCGATTGCAAGACGTGGCATGTTATCTCTCCATTGGTGATTACGACACCCAAGAATTTGCCGTACCGCTTGGCGTATTGCCTCTCGAACTTGACCGCTTCCTTGCGCTTTTCCTCTAACCGCTTCTGTTCCTCGATGCGACGCTTGCGACGCACCAACTTATTATGCTCGCTATGCAGGTCTTTGGGACACACATAGTGGGCGTTATGCGTGTCGAGATTGAAGTGGTCTAATAGGTCAAGATAATCTGTCCAGCAGTCGGCATCGTCAACGATGTAGCCATTGCGGTTGCAGATGTTGACGGCGTGGGGGTATTTGAGTTTGCTCTCTCCTCTGTTAACCATCCGTGAGAACAGCGACCATTGGCGGGTCTTGGCAAGCATTTCCGCCTCGTTGCAGATGAGCAGATAGCGCATCGCTTGAACAGCGTCTGTCCTGTAGAGATTGAGTATTCGCTTCTCAAATCCGTTGCGCTTCAAAATCGGAAGCACATTGATGCGTGGGTAGAAATAGTTTCCCGCAAGGTCAAACACATCTGAATAAGAGTAGTAGCCGTTTGCGCTCGCATTATGTTTTTTTATCTCGAAAGGAGAATCATAATACCACGTATGATAATAGAAACTCCGAGAGTAAGCACGGCTGGCGATAACCTCTTTGCCCCTCGGAGATAGCCAGTGCTGAAAGACCTCCTGCATTTTGCGCTCTGTAGCAGAGCCACGTCGGTTCTTGCGCTGGACCTCATAGGTTCTGACCACCTGCCAACCTTTGTGGGTCGTGACGATCGAGAGAAGAAGCGTATCGTCATTCTTAACTGCAGAGCCTTTCCAGTTCTCCATTGTAAGCTTGGCGCCACAATGAGGACAGAAGTAGTCGCAGCATCCGAGAGATACCGCCAATTCGGACTCTTTTCCCCACGGCTCAATGTGTCCGCAGTTCAAACACCATACCTCACCCTTTTTGTAGTACTTTGCAATAGGCTTGAAAAGGTGCTTGAACGCCCATTCAATCTGTGCGTCGGTAGCTGGCGGCATAGCGTTTGCCATTGCCACTACCTGCTTCTCGATTTTGGTCTTAGGTCTCATCGGTTAAGAAGTCGAATATCGTTGCTTGTCTTGGCATGTTCTTCTCTCGTTCAGCCTTTTCGGCAGCGGCTTTCTCGGCACGCTCGGCAGCACGTTTGGCGGCTCGTTCCTCTTTGGCTTTCTGCTCGGCGATGCAATCTTCCTCATATTTAGCGATTGCTCTCTCTCTGGCGGCCTTTTTCTCTTCCTCCGATAGTTCGATATGGTGATTGACCACAACACGCCCATTGGTCGCTTTAATCTCTCCTATATCGTCCTCATCGTAGTAGTGTACCGCCAGAGAATAAATCTCATCGTCGGCAAATCCGTTGCATCCCGATTCCTTCACTTGCTGAAAGATGTAGTTGATGCACTGGTCCAGGTTCTTCTGCGGTTTCGCATAGGAGACCGCAAAGAGTTCATCTTCGGCGGCTCTCTTGTCGAGATACGCCTTGATTACATTCTTGAATTCGTCTGTTGCTTTCATATTTCAGTTTGCGTTAAAGTGATTATTTCTGTTTTCTGAATGTGTCTGTGGCACCGAAGTTCAGCACGCACATCATTTCATTAAATCTGTCAGCGATGCGGTTGCCATACTTTGCTCTAATCTCCTTTGGTGTGAGGTTAGTAGTGATAGCTGTAAACCGCTGTGCATCGTATCTCTGTTCGAGAAGCTCAATTACTGGCGATATGATGTTGCCGTAGTCAAGTGTCTCGGTAGGCTCCTTACCCATGTCCTCTATTGCGAGAAGCGGCTCTCGGCAAGCATCGTCAAATACCTCGGGGTCTCGGTCCCGATACAGCTTCGCTATCTTTCGGGAATCATAGACGCGGAGATTGGTGTGCATGTCGAGATACCCCGTGCTTTCGAGAAGGTGTATTACGGAGCGAAGGGCGTAAAGCAGCGTGGTCTTGCCGTTTCCGTATGTACCGCACAGAAGCACTCCGAACTGCGAACCCTCATCTGTTATGAATTGAGCCAAGCGGTTAATGTGCTTGTTGACAGCTTCGCTCTCGATGTAGTTGCGGTTGCGATACGCCACCTCGCTTCGGTATGCTGCCGTGAGAAGCACCCTCGCTTGCTCCTCGGTGCAGGGAAGCCTAAAACGAGTCCTCATAATCTTCTGTGCGAGTAGCCGTTGTGTCAGCGCCCCGACGTCGAGTATTTCTGTCGGTTGAAACTTCTTCATTTTCTTTCTGTTTTTGCTTATAGATTCCGATTTTGATACGCAGAGTGCTGATGAAGTGTAGCTTGATGTTTTTGAGGTCTAATTGGTCATTGTGTTTCTCGTCTGTATATTCCCACAGAGCGAGGACTTCTTCTCCAAGACGCTTGCAGGTTTCGAGGTTGATACCCTCGTTCATGCAGAATTGCTCGGCATATATCTGTCCCTCAAAAAATCTTTCAAATGCTTCTCTCTCTCGCGCACGCACGTTATCTACGTTTGTTGAATTATATATATATTCTTTCTTTCTACTTATTTGGTGTGTCGTTTGCTTGTCGCTTTGTGTGTCGTTTTGTGTGTCGCTCTGTGATTTTTTATCTTGATATTTATCATAATTACAGATAGTTATGAGCGTTGAGTGGTGTGTCGGTTGGCGTGTTATTTGGTGTGTCGCTTCCAGACGCTCTAAACAAGTCCTCACTGTTCGCACACTAAGTCCACTCTCCTCGGCAAGCTTGCGAATGCTCGTTACCACTTGACCACGCTTTATGGTCGTGTCCTGATACTCCCTATCTCGATATTGAGCCATCACCAACAACCTTGGCCATAGAGCCATCATTGCAGGGTCTTTGTTCCATTTCCATTCGAGAATGCTTTCGTATAACTTTACCCATCGTTCCATTGGCTTAATATGGTTCTAATGATAACTCGAACTCTCTGCCCTCATCGGCGGCATATACCATTTTTCCCGTCTGTACCGCCACCTCTCGAACAAACCTTTCCTCGTCGCTGTTAGACGAGGAAAGGTGTATCAGAACAATGTTGCAGACCTCGCTCAAATCCATTCGTGAGAGCAACCGCTTGGCGGTACCGAGCTCCATGTGCGAGAACATTAACCGCTTGCGCATGGCTATAGGCATCGCCCCACTCTCGATGTTGCGCTCCAGAATATCATCGGCATAGTTAGTCTCAATCATGATCTGCGAGAGGTGTCTCGGCATCCGTTGGGAGATTGTCATTGTGTCTGTGACAAAGAGCAACCGCCCCATTTCGGGATGAATGATGATATAGCCGACACACGGCACATCGTGCTTTACCTCGAAAGGCACAACCTGGAACTCCCCAAGTCGATACCCCTTGCCCGCACTGATAGGCTTGGCGCAGGGGTCTTGGTCTGCATCAATCGAGATAAACACGTCGTGCGGTGCGAGAACACGGATGCCGGAAGACAGCAGGTCTTTGACGCTCTTGGCGTGGTCACCATGTCTGTGGGTAACGATTACCCCTAAAACACGATTAAACCCGTTTTCCAGCGATTTTCTCATTACAGAGATAGGAACACCTGCTTCGACTATCAAAACGCCGCTGCGGCTCTCTAATAGATAGCAGTTGCCCTCGCTGCTGCTTCCAAGCACCCGTAATCTCATGGCAGAAAGAAAATTAATAGGGTTCGTCGCTCTCGGTTGGTTTCTCTGCTTCGTTCTGCACCTCTGCTGGCTCTGGAACAACGTCCTCGTATTCCACCTCGTCGGGAGCAATCTCCTGCTCGCTGGAGATAACCTCTGCGTCACGCTGAGCTGCAGTGGTATCGGCATCCATTTCGTCACGCTTGCCCTCATAGAGCCAAGCATCGTCAGCGGAGTTGATAACCATCTTGCACGCTCTGCCGATAACAGTCTTCTTCGCCATCTCCCCTGCAAAGTTCTGATGAGCGGGAGACTTGCCTTTGGTTGCTCCTTGATTCCAAGCGGCTCGGATTTGAGCGATAGTCATGATAGTTACATGCGTGGAGCCATCGGCCAACTTGACAATGGCGTAGGCGCCAGTGATTTTGTTGTCGTCGATGTTCTGTAGTTTCTGCTCGTGCTTGACGATAGCGTAGTAACCCGTTTGGGGGTCAATGGTGTAGATAAAATCGTCACCCTCGTAGATTACGTTGGCTACTGGCTCTGTCTTTATGCCACCGCTTCTTTTTGCGAGAGCCACAGTTCCGAAGTAGGAGCGTTGGAACTCCAGCTTGTTGCCATACACAATGAAATACCCCTGGCTCTTACTCACCGACAGGCCTTGGAGAACCATGTCGAAGAGAGCGTTGGCGATGCTTGCTTTTGAACACACTTCGAGAGCAAGCTTTCCGTTGCGGTCGGTGGTTTCTTGCAATACAAGCCACGCCGATTTCATGTTGTTAGCCACAGAGTAGTTCTCGGGGAGCAGTAACCCGCCGTCACGGGTAAATGCGTTGATCTTCGCCAAGACTTGGTCCGAGATATTGTCAAACTTGACAATCTGTTGCGTCTTGGGCTGTTCTGATTGTTTCGCTTTTTCAGCCATAGTTTTACTGATTTTAATGATGAATGAATTATATTAATCGATGTCGAGAGCGTTGCAGTCGGCATCGACGATTAAGCTTATTACTTGCGCATCGGTAGAGATAATGCTCGTTACGCTCTCTCTGTTGTCGATGAATATTGGGGCGCACATGTCATACACCCTGCAAATGGCATTGATGATGTCGAGTCCGGCATTGATTTTTGCCGCACTGTTAAGGTCAGAGTAAGGAACTCCGTCAATCATACATTCGCATGTCTCTGCAAGTTCGCCATTGTTGAGTCGGTTGTACATACGGAATTTGACGTACTTGAACATGGCGTTGATTCTCGCTTCCAGCAAGTCCATTCGAGCCTTGTTAATGTTGAAGATGAGCAATTCCATGAGATTATCTTCTTCAAGCTCGCTGCGGTTCGCTGTGAGAGCGGTTTCCAGTTCAGACACCCTCTCCTCTATTCGTGTGATTTGTGCTCTCACAGAGAGCCTTGAATTGAGAGAAATAATCTCGTCGTTGATGGCTTGTTTCCGTCTTGCGAGTTCTGACGTGTCGGCTGGTCTCACCTCTTGCGCAAGCTTCTCTCGGAGTTCGGCAATCTGTTGCTCGATGTGGAGAGATTGGGCATCATCGGCAAGCTGCGTACTGATGTTAGGCATGGTAGGCGCTACAAGATTTTCTTTGCTCTTGAACTGGAGATTAGCGATGTTGGACTGCGTCTGCTCTATCTCGGAGTTATAGCCAGCTATGCGCTCATCAATCGCTACGATGTTTACCTTTATCTGCTTGCCTTTTTCCTTGTTGCTCTCGATAGCCTTATTGCGGCTCTCGATAAATGTCAGCTCCATGCGGTCACGCTCGGCGGTCTCATATGGGCGGTGGCAAGTAGGACAGACCGCCTCGTTCTCGTCGAATGTGGAGTTCATGAGAGAGTAATACTCGTTAAGTAGCTTCTCTCTCTGGCTTGTCAGTTTCTCCCGCTCGGCTTCCGCTTCTCGAATGAGATACTGATTATTAAGTCGTCGGCTTTCGAGAGTGCGCTGCACCGAAGCGGTATCTGCATTGATATTGTCTATCTCTCGACAAGTATCTTGGTAGTCGGAGAGAGCCTTGCGGTAATCAGCCAGCAGTTCTTGTTTCAATGACAACTGGCGTTGGTCATACTGCGATTGGAGTTGTGCAATCTCTTTTGCGATGTTGGAGCGCTCGGCGGCAGCAGCTTCATAAGCCTTGCTTCTGTCAGCTATCTGCGCATCTATATCTGCGATTTGGCTCTTGCGCTCGTTTAGAGCGGTCTCCAATGCGCTCCAATCTTCTACCGATAGTGCAGATAGGTCACGCTTTTTCTCATCTAAGCGTGGCTCTAAATCGGCGATAGCTGCCTTGATACGCTTCTTGTGAAACGCCACCTCTCTCTCAAACTCGTCAAGAGTCTTGCCGGAAAGCTTGTCGAGAATCTTGCCGAGAGCCTTCGGGTCGGTCGCTACAATCTCTTCGATGCTCAAATCTCCAACCATAGCGAGTAGAGCGTTGCGCTGATACTCCTTTGACTGCGATGTGAAATAGAAAGGATTGGTAAGTTCACGGAAGCGGCTCTCGGTGCAGATAGCGTCTATCTTCTCCTTGAACTCCTTGTCGCTGCAAGGCACGTCGTTGTAGTATCGCTCTCCCTCGTTATGCGAGAACTCCTGCTCGCTGCTCCCTCGGCGGTTAGTCCATATCTCGGTCCAGCATCGGCGGAGAGAGATTGTTTCTCCGTCCACATTTAGCGTTGCGCTGACCTCGTGAGGGATTTGCGGAATCACCTCACCACTCGCATCGAGGGTCTTTAGGTTGAACTTTGTGCGGTCCTTGGAATCCTTTCCGAAAAGTAGCCAAGTGAACGCATCGAAGATAGTTGTTTTTCCAGTGCCGTTAGCACCTCTGATTTTGGTCTCCAATCCATAGAAGTCAATGTCAAGGTTTCTGATACCCTTGAAGTTGACAATGGAGAGCCGTTTAATGATGATATTCTTCATTGCGTTTAATTGTGAGTTATACAATACATTTCTGCGTCACTTTGGATTTCATCAAGGCTTGCAGAGCGGTTTCGGAGCATCCACGCCTCGATTTCATCACGCTTGAAATAAATCTTGCCACGAAGTGGCTTGTAGAATGGAATCCGCCTCTCGCTGGTCATGCGATACACGTTTGCCCGTGTAGTGCCGAGTAGCAGACATAGGTCCTCGACATTGAGAACATTCTTTGCCCCCATGAGAACGAGTCGTTTCAACTCGTTCAATTGTGCGCTGATGCTGGTCTCATTGTCCATCTTCTTTCTCTTCCGTCGTCAAAAATTTACCGCCCTCGTACAATACGGCTACGAGTACCACACAGAACACGGCGATTGCGCCATGTAACCAAGACCAAAAAGTGAAAAACTCGATAAGGTTTACGATGGCCAGAACCGAGAACATCATCAGTCCGTCACGTCTTTGCTTGGCATCAATCCATGAGAAGATCTGCTTCATAGGTCAATCCTCTCCTTTCTCCTCGATAGGAAACAATTCGCTCGCAGGAACTTTGAGAACCTTTGCGATTACTGACTGCGTCAGCGCGTCTGGTCGCTGGCGCCCCGATAGCCACATCCTCACAGTTTGGTCACTGCGTTTAGTGGCATCAGCAATACGCCGAATGAACTTCGTGCGCTCCGTTGGAGCGGTAGGTCGCTTCGGCAATTGCTCATAAATTTCAGAAAATGTCGCCATTTTGCTAAATTTTTAGTGAATAAATGCTGTTAATTAAAAAACTTGTTGTACTTTTGTGGCGCAATATTCAACCTTGCGTTGCGCATTGCGCTGCGAGTTTTGCCTCGCTTTGTGAGCACAAAGATATAGCATTTCTTTGGTTTATCGAAGAAACGCTATGAATATTTAAGAAAAATTAACGGTTATGATTGAGCAACAAGAAGGTGTGAGAGAACGACTGATAGCGTTTCTCAAATTCAAGCACATTAACAAAAGTCAGTTCGCTGCCGCAGTGGGCGTGTCGAACTCATTCGTGATGAACATTAGACGTGGTATGTCTCCCGAGAAGATCCAGAAGATTAAAGAGGTTTACCCCGATTTGAACATTGATTGGTTAATCACTGGCGCAGGTGAGATGATAAACACTGGAGCGATTAATCAGAGCGTGGATGGCTCGAACAACACGGCCTATGCTGGACACAACATGAGCATTGAGAGCACTCCCTCGGCTCTCGAAATGGCTCTAAACGAGATAGCGGAACAACGCAAGCTCACCGCCAAGGCACAAGAGCAGGTTGACCGCTTGCTGAATATCGTTGAACGAGTAAACGGCTTGCAGTGATGGAGAGCATAAATAGATTATTCGTGAAGATTCTCTCGGTGCTGCCAATCGTCATGGTCGCTCTCGGAGTGATTCTACTTTTGCTCTGTGGAGAGGCCCTGGAGCGTTTTTGGGAGATAGCTTCTTTGGTCGCTATATTATTAATATTAGGTGGCGTGTTCTGTGCTGGCTTTAATGTGGTAGTCAGAGCAGCGCAAAAGTATCTCGACAAGAAATGAAAGAGTGGGTCTATATCGACGAATTATTGATATATCAAGATTACATCGGTTTTGAAACCTTTACTGACTTGACCGCTAAACGAATCAAGTATGGCAATATCAAGGTTTCTATACCCCTTGGAACACTCCAGCGATTGAAAGATATGGCGTTGGCGCAAAAGGTGGCTAAATACCCACATCGGTATGACTATGATATTAGCCGCAAGACTCACCCCAAGCGGAAGAAATAAAAAACCACCGCTCGAATATAGCGGTGGTAACTGATTCAGTAATTGCGTGGCGTAGTGTGGCAGACCTACCTCATTTTAACGAGGCCTAATGTAGGTTGGTAAGTCATCATATCCTCACGGATAGCGGCAGATAGTGCTCGCTCAATCGAACTCATGTAGATGTCGAAAGATGCCTGCAACTCTTCTTGCCAATTAGTGGATAGTGCTCCCCATACCTCATCAAGGGCTACAACCACATTTTCATGGGCGTTAACGGATTTCTGCATAACCTCGAGGAGAAACACTACGGCGGTTGAACACTTCACTTGTTTTTTTGTTAAATCAATTTCTAACATATCTTATTTGTTTAGGAAAGAAAAGCCCTTTGCGTAGGTGTCCTAGGCCAAATAAGAAGCCGTGTGGGCGTTTCCGCTGCCACCACCTTACAAAGGGCGGTTTGTGTTGTCGTCATCCGCTTGTCATGCGGTCGCTTATTTGTTTAGGTTCTGCAAAATTATATAATATTCTGCAAACCACCAAATTAAACGCTCACTTTTTTCTCTCGGCATATCTGGACTATATTTATATAGTCATTTTTCTCCTATATCAATCTTCGGTATCTTCGACACCGCTTCTTGCTTGTTCTTGTCGAGTATCTTGGCATATATCTGTGTGGTCTTGACGTCTCGATGTCCGAGCAGCTTGCTCACTGTGAATAGGTCTGTACCCAAGTCAAGCATGAGAGTGGCAAATGTGTGTCTGCCGCAGTGGAATGTGATGTGTTTCTTGATGCCTGCTTCGGTGGTCCAGCTTTTTAGAGTGTCCTCTATGAGCGAAATGGAGTGCATAAAAGGGAAAACCAAGTCGGACTCTTTTCCTCGCTCCCCAAGCAGTTTTTCTGCTTCTGGCGATATGTCGAGATATTCAAGACCACCCGTCTTCTTCTGTGTGAAGATGATGCGTGTATAATCTCCCTGCTTGTGTATCTCTCCCCAAACAAGCTTCTCAATGTCGCTCTTGCGCAGACCTGTTAGGCATGAGAACAGAAACGACCTCTTAATGTCGGGGTATCGGCATGGCGTTGCCGCCAGCAGTCTAACTTCTTCAAGGGTGAGATACATTCTCGTTCCCTCTTTGCCCTTGATGCTCTCGACACGTCGGCAGGGGTTCTCATCAATCAATCCGTCCTCAAACGCTTTATTCAGGCACGCACGCAGTTTTCTGAAATAGGTCTGTGCGGAGTTTTGCGACAAGTGGCGGTCTCCATAGCTTTTCATGTATCGAGAGCCGAAAGCAGTCGATTTGGTAAGCAGGTAGGTTTTATAACCCTCTACCCATTTCACGTCTATGTCACGCAGTAGTATGGCATGGTTCGTCTCATACTTCTCCATGTGCTTCATGTTGGAATACCAATCTCCCCAATTCTGCCGTTTTGGATTTTCTTGTTTCTTCTGTTCTGATAAAGCCTTGTAATAATCAAAGAACTTGATCTTCTCATAAGTAGGTTTCTTGAACGAGAACCGCCCATTTTGAAACTCGACTATTCGCTTGGATTTTACCGCCTCGGCGAGTAGCATTGTTTCTTTGTTCTTCGCTCGCACCTCTTTGCTCGTTCCCGGCAAGAGGTATAGTTTCAGATATTCATAACTACGCTCCCCCTCGATGTAGATGTCGAGATAAAGGGAGTAGGTGCCATCTTTCAGTTTGCGTTTGCGCAGCCGTATCGGCTCTTTACTTTTTGCCATAGATTTTTTGTTGCTTTTGTTGCTTGATATACAATGACGCAACAAAGTAACAACATTTTTACGACATACGATGTAAGTTAGAGTAAATATTTTTCGATGTATCGAAATTTTGTATATATTGAAATATAGGAGATTTCTACTACTCTAACTTATTCTATCTAACTAAAAGGAATGGTGGCTATTTTCCGATGCAGAAAGTTTACTTTCCCACGCAGAAGTGGGCGAAGATCTCTCCTAGGATTTCGTGGGTGGAGATTTCGCCGGTGATTTCTCCGAGGTAGTGCATGCATTCGCGGATGTCTTGGCTTAGGAGGTCGCCACTGAGTCCGGAGGAGAGTCCCTGGAGGGTGCGGTCGAGGGCTTCGCTGGCTCGCACGAGTGCGTGGTAGTGGCGCGCGTTGGTGACTATCACGGCGTTCTCGTCGGTGACTTGTGGCAGGGCTGCGGTGGCGATAATTTCTTGCTTAAGCTGCTCTACGCCAGAGCCTTTTCGGGCTGAGATCTGGATTGTTTTAATGCCATGATTCAGTTTCTTCAACATCTTCTCGACGGCAAATGCGCTCGCCGTGTCCACCTTGTTTATGACTGCTATCACCGCTTTATCATGGCAGTGCGGCTGTATTTTTATGTAGAAGTCTTCCACTTCTTCGGCAGGTGCTGTGGCATCAATTACCCATAGCACTATGCGTGCCTCGTCCATCTTCTTGAACGAGCGCTCGATACCCATGCTCTCAATCACATCGCTAGACTCGCGTATGCCCGCTGTGTCGATAAATCGTAGCAATGTGCCTCCCATCACCACGGTGTCCTCAATCACGTCGCGCGTGGTGCCCTTAATATCGCTCACTAGGGCGCGGTCGTCGCCGAGCAGGGTGTTGAGCAGGGTAGATTTTCCGGCGTTGGTGGGTCCCACGATAGCCACCGGCAGACCGTTCTTGATGGCGTTGCCGGCTTGATAGGACTGTGCTAAAGAGTCGATGACGGTTTTTATGTCGGTGGCGAGGCTGGTGAGTCGCTCACGGTCGGCAAAGGTCACGTCTTCCTCGCTGAAGTCGAGTTCGAGTTCGATGAGCGACACAAACTGCAGCAGTTGCGAGCGCAGGGTGCTGAGCTGGCGGCTGAAGGCACCTCGCATCTGGTTCATCGCCACATGGTGCGAAGCTCGTGATTGCGAGGCTATCACGTCGGCAATCGCCTCGGCTTGCGAGAGGTCCATCTTGCCGTTGGCAAAGGCGCGCTGGGTGAACTCTCCGCCCGTGGCGGCGCGGCACCCGGCGTCGATGAGAGTGCCGACAATCTGCTGCTGAATCCACATCGAGCCGTGGCAGGAGATTTCCACCACATCCTCACCTGTGAACGAGTTGGGGGCGCGGAATAGCGTGAGCACCGCCTCGTCAAGGATTTCGCCTTGCGAGTCGAGGACGTGCCCCAGGTGCGCCGTGTGGCTCGCCATCTCGGCGATGGGCTTGCCCTGCCATCGTTGCTGCACTATGTCGAGGGCGTCATCGCCGCTCACTCTTATCACCGCTATTCCTCCCATGCCGTGGGGAGTAGATACTGCGCAGATTGTGTCCATTTATTGTAAGTGTAAAGTGTTAAGTTTTAAGTGTTAAGTTTGCGCCTGCGGCGCTAGGAAGCTCCGTTCCCCGATTCTCGATTCCCGATCCCCGATCCTCGCGCGCAGCGCTTATCACCATTGCTCGAAGTCGTAGGTGCTTTCTACGGCGCGTTCCACGTTGTCGGGGAGGGCGCTGAAGAAGTCGTGGCCCGTGATGCGTTCCACCTCATCGACCGAGCAGGCATGGCGTTTCACGCCTCCACCGCCCTCGTAGTTGTCGTAGATGAAGCCTATGGCACGGTTGCGGCTTGGGTCAAGTACCACCTTGAAGAAGCCGCTGGGCACCACTATGTTGTTGTCTTTGCCTATGCGTTTGCTAGTGCCGTTGAAAATAGGTCCAGTGGCGACGATTATGGTGCCGTTGCTCTTAGCCCATGAGTGTATTTTCAGCTCCAGCTTGTTCCAGCTGCCGCCGTTCAGGTTATGGTCTTGGGGGCAGATGTTGGTCATCAGGAAGCAGTCGCTCATCGACTGCCGGCTCCAGCGCATGTCGTTGGCAGGAGCCATGTGCCCACGGTCATAGCCGCTCTGCTTGTACTCCCACCACTCTGGGCATCCCGCCACCGATGCGTCGCGGTTGAACTTGTAGTTGCGGCGCATCTCGGCGTTTGGGCCATCGGTGACATTCACCATGCTGGCGGTAAGCACGTAGCTCACGCAGTTTGGCACCCTGTAGGCGGTGTTGAAATTCACCGTCATGGCGTCATATCGCTTGGTTGTGTTGCGGTATTTTGAGTTGATTTTCACGTCGGTAAGGTTTCTTATGCTGCTCGACGTGTTGTCTCTCCTCTCCACTCTCTCGCTGTGTGACGTGTTGCGTGTGTTGTTCTTCTTGCGCCTGGCGTTGATATCAACCGAAGCGCCAGCCACCACCGCAATGGCGACTATCACACAGAATGCTTTAATAAACCTCATCTTCATAATGACATCATTTTTTAGTTTATATCATCATGCCAGTAGCAAAAACGATGCCAAATGCTATCGGTTCAGCCACTGGTTGAGGTTGCAGGTCGATTCAAGTTGATTTTCCACGTCGTCGGGGAGTGAGTTGAAGAAGTTCATGCCGGTGCGCTCCTCCACCTCATCGACGCTCACGGCGTAGCTCTTGAGCGAGCCTCCGCAGTATCGGTTGGGACAGATGAAGGCGATGGCTCTCATGGGTGTGGTCTTGGTGGCGAGCAGCACTTTGAAGAACGCCTCGGGGACCGCTATGTCCATGTCTTGCCCAATGGTCTTGGGGTTCTTATCGACTATGGGTCCTGTGATGACAATCAGCGCCTTGTCACGACGCGCCCACTCGCGCACTTTGAGTTCGATGTCGTTCCACATCCCGGCGTTCAGAGCGTTGTCCTGTGGGCAGATGTTAGTGAGGAAGAACGTCTCGTTCATTGCCTGCTCGTCCCATTTCATGTCGCCGGCAGGTGCCATGTGCCCGCGGTCGTAGCCCGAGTCGCGGTAGTCCCACCAGTTGGGGCATCCCGCCACTTTGGAGTCGCGAGTGAAGTCGCCATCGCGGTACCGTTTTCCTCTTGCCTCGCTGGCGGTAATCTCATAGACTACGCAGTTGGGGATGTGCAGGTTTTTGTTGAAATGGGCGGTATAGCCTTTGTATTTCACCACTGTGTTGCTCATGCCGCGGGGCATGACAATGCTCTCAAGGTTAGCCTCTTTGCTTTTAGTGCCTTGACTGGAGTTTTGGTTTGTGACTTGCTCGGTGGAGGCAAGAGTCTGCGACTGCTCAGTGGCAGGAGTGTCTTGAACCTGGCTCTCTTCGTTCTTGCTCAGGAAATAGACAATCACCGCCACGACGGCGACCCACGCCCCCCATTTGAGCCATTGTATTATTTGATTCTTAGTTGCCATTATGTGATGATTTTTTTAATCAAGCACAAAGGTAGTGCCTTTTGGTCAAACGACCAAGAAACTTTTTAATCCATTGTGATTATAGCTGCAATCTCACGCGCTATTTCATTTAGCTCCAGGCATTGCTCACGAGTGATAGTGGTGCGCTGGCTGTGGTGCGCCCAGGGCGAGATAAGCAATAATTGTCCTCGGGCACAAGCGTCAAACTGCGCACCGCTAGGCTTCCACATTTTGGAGAAGCCGTTCTCTAGCAGGACAATTTGTGGGAAACCGGCATCAAATGCCGCTCTCATTATGCGCTTCTCGCCAGGACTTATGCATGGCGACACAAGCACATGCCCGCGCTGTGCCAGCACAAGGTGCTTAACGACAGCTTTCTCTATATCCTCATCGCTCATGCTGCGAGAGCAGATAACGGCAGTCTTTAGCGGGTAATTGAGCATAAAATAGTTCCCGGCAATAGCAAGTTGCCTGTTTCCAACGTTTACATCTCGATGCACCGTGAAATCTCTGGATGGTTGCGTTTTATCCACAATCGCCGTGGATTGTCGTCATCATATTTAAACATCGCGTCAAGTTGCCCCTTGCCAGTGAGGATGCGGTCATGATATCCAGTCTCCCACAGCACGTCGCCAAATCTCTCGCGCGACACGTCGTTACACCCTTTCTTGAAGCCGTTAATCACATTCCCTAGATGGCAAGATAGAGACTTAGTGACATGCAGGATTCCGTGCAGATGGTCGGGCATGATGCACACTCTAAGCATCTTGATCTCGGGATGATAGTCGGGGATGTTGTGCCACAACCTGAACACTTCATGCCCCAGAGGGGAGAATTCAATCCAAGGATCAGGATTTGAGGTGTCGCTGTCGCGCAAAGTGCCTAATAAGGGCTTGCGGTCTTTTGAAACAAGGGTTATCATGTAGATGCAGCAGCCACGGTAGTCGTGACCTGCTTTGCGACGGTGCCCCGATGGGTTGAATGGCGGGTGATTCTTCTGGCGATTCCACCATTCCCGTCTTCGGCTATCTCGGTCGTTGTTCATGCTGCAAAATTAAGAAAAAACAACAAGAATGCAAAACTTGAACGAGATAAATCTCGCACTACACCAACACAACACCTCCCCCCACCACTCAAGCTAGCCAACCAACAGCAAGAAGTCAAGGCCACAAGCCAGCGGCAGCAATAGTGATGCATGCAGCAGCAGCGACAGCAAGAGGCAATGGCGGCAAGCAAGTGGCGGCAAGAGGCAATGGCGGCGATCCATCATGGTCGTGTTGAGTAGTGCGAGATTCATCTCGTTCGCCTGTCAAGAAAAAACTTATCAACAAGAGACAAAAAAGAAAGCATTTTCTTTTCATAATACTAAAATTATCATTATTTTTGCCACACATTATTATATTTACAGAAAATTAAATATTACTAATCTTTTCAAAACTTTTCAAATCCTCGTGTTTATGAAGAAATTACTGACATTTTTAATGATGTCCATCCTAGCTATAGGCGTGGGATGGGCAGGAACCTACAGTTTGACACCTAATCAAACAAGTACAGGTTCTACATCAACATCCTACATTACTAACTTAACTGAATTTACTTATAATAATGTGGGCTGGGCGATGAATCAATGGAATCCCAAAACTCTTCAGATAAAGACTAATCAAAGCTCTGCTGCAAGTGAATTCAGATTTTATAATACAAGTGCCTTTCCTGGTAAAATAACGAAGGTTGTTATTAGTTTTTCTGCATTGACACTCACTAATACTACTACGACAGGCTTCATGTTTATTGGTGGAACGTCAGAAGTTACAGAAACCACAGGAGGTACAAATGGTGTATGGAATAGTTCTGATAAAACAATTACTTGGACTCCTGAAAGTTCAGATAGTTTTACATATTTTGCTTTTTATCAGAATGGAACAGTTGCAACAGGTACAAACAAATTAGCAACTGCAGATGCTATTGTTGTTACTTACGAAGAAAGCACACCATCTTCTATCGCCACACCAGTGATTAGTGGCACGACGCCGTTTGAGGGAAGCACTGAGGTTTCTATTACTTGTGAGACCGATGGTGCTTCGATTTATTATACACTTGATGGTACTGATCCAACTACTTCAAGCTCACAGTATAGTGCTCCATTCACTATCAATGAAACGACTACCGTAAAGGCGATAGCTGCACTTGATGGCGAGACAAGTGGTATTGCAACCAAGACATTCACGGCAACCCCATTAATTGCAAGTGTGGCAGAGTTTAATGCCCTCACAGCAGGTACAAATTTCAAGTACACGGGTAATAATTTGGTTGCTATAGCACAAACATCTAATGGAGCTAGTCTTTATGTTCAGGATGGTGATAAGGGCATGTTAATCTTTAAGAATGGCGGTATTGGTCAAACTTATGAATTAGGAAATAAAATCCCTGCCGATTTCACAGGAACAAGAAGTGAATATAATGGTGCTCCCGAGATGACCAATCCTGCTGGCTTTGCTGCTTCGACCGAGAGTGTTGAGCTGACTCCAATAGAAATGACGGCGAGCGATGTGAAACTCGACAATTTTGGCCTCTATGGAGTGATAAAAAATGCATCTTTCGACACCGAGAACAAAATAATCATCGTTGGCGAAGAAGAGATTCCATACCATACCACGTTTTTGACACCTCCCACCGATGGAGCAGTATATGACGTGTATGGAGTAGTAGGGTCTTATAAACAGAATAATGATGACGCCTATGCCCAGTTCTTGCCTTTCAAGGTTGAGGAAGTAGTGAGCGACGTGAACTACTATCTTGTTGGCTCGTTCAACGGGTGGGCTGAGCAAGATGAGAACTACAAGTTCACTGCTCTTGCTAATGGTGAGTACAAGCTGACAGGTAAGACTCTCTCCGACGGCGTTACTTTCAAAGTCATCAAGAAGAATGGCGAGAGCGTTACTTGGCTTGGTGGAACCAATGATGGTGATTATGAGGTTAAGAGCGACCATCACACAGGCATGGATATGAATAGTGGGAACACTAATAACTACTCAATGGCTGCTGGTGGAGTGTGTACTTTTACTATTAGTAGTAATGAAAAACTCTCTATTGAGAAAGAAGCACAGCTTTTCATGAAGGGCTCTTATTCTAATGATGACTGGGCAACCAAGACGCCCTTGACCGCTACCGAGACAGGATGGACGCTCACTAAGGAGCTTCCTGCAAACACCCAATTTGGCTTCGTTGACGAGTGGGAAAATTGGCATGGTGGCAATGGCTACTGGATATATCAAGATGAGCACACCTATAATAACGAAACAGTTGCCTCAGATATGGGCAAAGAGCTAACCTTAGGAAGTGATGGTAATTTTGTTATGGTAGATGCGGGCAATTATGTATTTACTGTGAACAGCGACCTTACCACCCTTGTGGTGACTCTTGTCCCAGTAGCTCACAGCATCACGGTAGCAAGTGACATTGAGAATGGTTCTGTGGAAGCAAGCGCCTCAACTGCTATTGCTGGCACAGAGATTACTCTTACTATAACCCCGGACGATGGTTATGTTCTTGACGTTCTCACTGTGATGGCTGGCGAAACTGAAATCACTGTTACTGACAATAAATTCACCATGCCCGATGCCGATGTGACTATAACTGCAACCTTCAAGGAGATAACCGCAAGAACTGCAATGTTTGACTTCGATAATGACTATGCAACATTGTTCCCGACACTTGAGGGCACATCTTCAAATTCAAGCACAGCAGGTGATATTACAGAAGACTTAACTGCTACCGTAGATGGTATTTCTTTAACTGTAAGTGCAAAAACAAGCGGTAGTAATAACAATAGAATATGGTACGCATCGCCACGTTTGAGGATGTATAGTGGAACTATAACTATAACAGCTCCTATCGGTTATTATGTTACAGGTGTTGAAATTTCACAAGGAAAATGGAATGATGATAACTCTGTTGATGTAGGCACACTAACAAGTTCATCTTGGACAGGTGAAGCTTCGTCTATTATAATGTCAATTGCGGGTAATACGCAATTTAAGTCAATGAATGTAACTATCGACAAGCAACCTGAAGGCGCACCTGCCGCTCCTGTCATTTCGGGTGAAACACCATTTGTTGGTAGCACAGAGGTTACTATCACTTGCGAGACCGAGGGTGCTAATATCTATTACACTACTGATGATAACGATCCAACCAATGAGTCAACATTATATAGTGAACCGTTTACACTCACCGAGGGCGCAACTGTCAAGGCTATTGCCTATAGTGTTGCCGGAGTCGCTTCGGCAATTGCTAGCAAGACCTTTGTGAAGATGCCGTCGGTTTCTACCATTGCTGAATACAAAGAGCTTGCTTCTGGTATTGAATTTGTCTTCACTGGCAATGTGACAGTTACTTATGTTAATGGCACGAGCCTCTATGTGAAAGATGAAACTGGCGCTGCTTTGATTTATGGCACCAGCTACGATTTCACTCAAGGCCAAGTGCTTGCTTCTGGCTGGTCGGCAACAACTAAGGATTATAATGGATTAAGAGAAGCAGTTTCTCCTTCAGATAATTTGTCAGCAGCAGAGCAGACCGTAGAAGTTGCTCCTGTTGAGAAGGGAGTAAATACAATTACTACCAGCAATGATAATGAATATATTATTGTTAAGAATGTAAGCATTACTTCCGCTGATAATAAGAATTTCACCATTACCGATGTCGATGGGAATACCATAGCTGGCCGCACTAATTTCAGTAATGTAACTCACCCCACTGACTTTGATGAGAAGTATAACATAACTTGTGTAGTGGCTGAATATAATGGCACAGTTCAGTTATATCCCACAAACTATGAGGTTGTTGTTCAGCCTGTAACCCTTGAGGGTGTGGCGTTTAGTGACGGGCGTCAGTGGGCTACTTGGTATGGCGAGGAGGATTTGGCATTGCCTGAGGATGTTGCGGCATACGTGGTAACTGGCCTCAATACTGCTGGTACAGCTGTTGAGGTTAAACCTATTGATTATATTCCTGCCAACACTGGTGTGCTGCTCTATAGCGAGATTGCTGCTGAGAGCGTTCAGGCAATGCCTACTGAAGCTGGTGAATCAGAGACTAGCTTGTTGCAAGGTGGCCCTGCAACTCTCAATAACGCTTATGTGCTCTATAACAATGAGTTCATCTTGGCACAGAATGGCACAACAGTTGGTGCGCATCGTTGTTACTTGCCAATTGGTGGTAATGCTGCAGAGGCTGCGCCTCGTTTGATGATTGCTGTGGGCGGCACTGTGACAGGTGTTGAGACTATCAACTCTTACGGCAATGGCGACGACACTTACTACAACCTCATGGGGCAGCCTGTGGCTAATCCCACTCCAGGCATTTACATCCGTGGTGGAAAGAAGGTAATTGTTAAGTAACGCAGAATGCATAATGCACAATGCATAATGCATTGTTGGGATGATACCGCGTTTTGATGCAAAATTGAAAGATTTTCATACTCCCCCTTTGTCCCCCTCTATCTTAGAGGGGGAGCTGAGGGAGGAAGAAACAGAGAATAAGATAATGAACTCTTTATATTAACAAAAAATTAATCATTATGGTAAACAAATTAACACGAAGACTGATTGGCATCCTCGCAATGATGGTGCTGATGATGACGACATCGCTGTCGGCTCGTGCTGTGTCCTACTATCTTGCTGGTGACTTCACCAACTGGGGCGTCAACAAGATTGAGATGACGAGCAATGGACAGGGACAATGGGAAATTTCTTCCCAGGCTGTTACCGCTGGACAACAGTTTAAAATAGTAAAAGTTGACAACGGTACTGAAACATGGTATGGTTACACTGATTATCATGTAACTGCTGATGTAGTGCAAGGTATTCCTATTGATGTTTATGTTAAGGATTTAAATAATGATGATCAAGGAAATCTTGATTTTCAGGTTTCAGGTATCTTCCGTTTCGTATTAATCGAAAATGGCGACCACCCACAGGTGACTATTACTTATGCGCCACAGCCTGTAACCGTGAAGAGCGGCATTGACCACGGTACTGTCAGTGTTGATCCAACCGAGGCTATTCCTGGCCAGACAATTACCATAACTGCCACTCCTGCTGAGGGTTATTACATCGAGGTTGAGAACATCACTGTTGAGAAGACCATTAATGGTGGTTCGGCTCAGGCCCCTGGCTTGAGGGACAATCCTGGTGTAGGACAATTCATCACTAACATTGTTGCTGGTGAAGCTGAAAACACCTTCACCTTTGCAATGCCCGAATCTCCTTATGGAGCACAGGTTAGCGCCGAGTTCCAAGAGCGCATAACCCTCGAAGAAGCAATGTTCAAGGCTATTGATGAGCAAGATTATACTGGAACTCAAATTACTCCAATCGTTGAATGTGCCGACGGTTACAATCTTGTGCTTGGCACCGACTATGAGGTTGCTTATGGCGAGAACGTTGGTCCTGGTGAAAACGCAGGTACTGTAACCATTACTGGTATTGGCAAGTATAAAGGCACCGTAACCTTGAACTTCACCATCAAGCAAGGTGTTCACAATGTAAATATCACTACTGACGGAAATGGTGCCGTAACTGCCGATCCCGCAAGCAGTGTGAAAGACACTCCAGTTACTTTGACTATCACTCCTAACCCCGGCTATGAGCTGGCAACTCTCACTGTGGATGGCGAGGTTGTAACCGTTACAGGTAACACCTACACCTTCACAATGCCCGATGCCGATGTAGCAGTTAACGCTACCTTCAATGCTATTGACTACACTATCACCGTGGCTGAGAGCGAGAACGGTACTGTTACAGCCAACCCAACTACCGCTCACTATGGCGATGTTATCACACTTACCAATACTCCCAACGAGGACTGCGTCTTCGTTAGCTACACCGTAACTGATGGCGAAGGCAATCCTGTGACTGTTGAGAATAACCAGTTCACCATGCCCGCCAGCAACGTTACTGTTACCGCTACCTTCCGTGCTTTGAACGTGTTCTACGAGATTCGTTGGGGTGTTACTCCCGAAGGCGGAAATGCTTGGTCGGTTGATGGCGGCACGCCAATCACAATGACCAAGGACGAGACCACTGGCAAGTGGATTGCAGCTAATCAAGATATGGAGGCAGGCCGTGAGTTCAAGGTTGTAAAGAATGTTCAAGATGGAGAGAATACTCCGGCACAGACATGGTACGGCGCTCAAGCCAATGGAATGTATTGGGTTACTGCTGATAAATTAGGAAAGGAAATCACTCTTGGCACCACCGATGATTACAGGAACCTATACTTCCCAATCGCTGGAACTTACACCTTTACATTCGACCCCACTACCAATATACTGGTGGTTACTGGTGCTATGCTTCACAACATCAATATCACCACTCCAGAGAATGGTACAGTGGTAGCCAATCCAACCACAGCTAAGGCTGGCGATGAGGTAACTCTCACTATCACTCCTGACGAGGGTTATGCGGTTGGTACTGTCACCGTGATGAACGGCGAGACTCCCGTCAATGTTGAGAACGATAAATTCACAATGCCCGATGCCGACGTTACAGTTACTGTGACCTTCAATGCTATTGACTACACTATCACCGTGGCTGAGAGCGAGAACGGTACTGTAACAGCCAACCCAACTACCGCTCACTTCGGTGATAATGTCACTCTCACTATCACTCCCGATGAGGATTGCGAGCTTGTTACTCTCATCGTCGATGACGAGGAGGTAACCGTTGAGGGTAATACTTACACCTTTGCTATGCCATCGCACAACGTGGCTGTGAGCGCTACCTTCCGTGCTCTCGAGGTAAGTTATCAAATCAACTACGGCAAGGGCGACCCCTGGACCCAGGTATTGACGATAGCAATGACCAAGGATGAGACAACCGGCAAATGGGCTACAGCCGCCAATCAGGAGATTGAGGCTGACTATGAGGCTGTTCTCGTCAAGAAGGTAGAAGGCAAGGACGATGTTGTTATGCAGGCTCAGGCCAGTGGTAAGTATTGGATTACCAATGATAAGTTGGGTGAAAATATCCCAATGGGCACTGGTGAGGGTTACGGAAACCTGCTCTTCAAGAACATGGGTCTCTACACCTTTACTTATGATCCCGCTACCAAGAATCTGGTAATTACCGGTGCATTTGAGTACACCATCACTGTAAATAACACCACACCTGACTATGGTACCGTTGAGGCTCCTGCCAAGGCTATGGCCGGTGACGAGATCACTCTCACTGTCACTCCTGAGGAAGGATATAGGGTAGAAAATATTACCGTGACTTATGGCGAGGAAAACACTGAGGTTGAGGTAATTGACAACATATTCACTATGCCTGCCGGCAACGTGACCGTGACTGTCGCCTTCACTCGCATCCTCACCAACAATGCTCTTACCTGGAATGTTCCAGCCGAGAAGGGTGCAATCGAGGTTAAGGTTGACGATGCCGCTATCACAAGCGGAACCGAAGTTCAGGAAGGCAAGACCGTTGTTGTTACCGTTACTCCAACTGCCGAGTGGACTGTAAGCAAGGTTAGTGTTAACAATGAAGAGCTCACACTTGCCGATGGCACTTACACCTTCGAGATGCCAGCAGCTCCTGCCGAGATCGTTGTTGAGTTCAACGCTGTTGAGCACAACATCACTGTGACCGAAAACCAGTATGTAACAGTTGAGGCTCCTGCTACAGCCGCTGCCGGTACCGAGGTTACCATTACCGTAACTCCAAACAATGCCGACGACATCGTTGTTGACGGTGTTGTGGTTAATAATGGCGCAGTTACCGTTACCGACAATGAAGATGGCACTTACACCTTCATAATGCCCGAGGGCGCTGACGGCGTTACTATCAATGTGACTGTCAAGGCTATGATTCAGGGCGTTTCGTTCACTGCCGACCGCAACTGGGCAACCTACATTGGCGCTTACAACCTTGTTAAGCCCGAGGGCGTTAAGGTTTATGTAGTAAATGGTGTGGTTAACGATGCCGTTGACATCACCGAGATTGGCTACATCCCAGCCGGTGTGGGCGTACTGCTCTACGGAACAGCCGGTGAGGACTTCACTACACCTATTTATACTGACGAGACCAGCACTTACACAAGCCTCTTGGCTGGTAGTGCTACCGAGGCTCAGGCCATCACAAGTGGCTATGTTCTATACAACAACAACTTCATCCGCAGCGAGGAAGGCACTGTGGCAGCACACCGCTGCTACCTGCCTGCAACTCAGGTTCAAGGTGCTCCACGCATGCTCAAGATTGGTGTGAGCGATGTTCCCACCGCTATCGAGAGCATTATCGCTCAAGGTAATGTTGCTGGTGTGAAGTATGTGAACATGAGCGGCGTGACCAGCAATGTGCCCTTCCGTGGCATCAACATCGCTGTTATCACCTTCACCGATGGCACCACTCGCACAGTGAAAGTTGTGAAGTAAGAGTTTTTGAATTGTAAGGTGGGTTCGCCCACTGGACCCACCTTATTTTATATACTTACCCAAAAATTGTTTTTATGGACTAGTTGAGGGTGACTCGCTCGACGAGTATAGAGTTTTTACAACTCCGAAATATCGGTTGGGTCAATTGCAGTGCCTTTAGAGTTTTCTCGAAGAAGGATTGTGATTGTCAAAAGCCGGTAATGAACCTTTAAAACCTTGAAATAATGAAGCAAATTAAAAAAATAATTATTGCTCTTTTGGTTTTAGCTTGCTGGTCTCAGTTAGCTGAAGCCTACAACTATTTCACTATTAATTTTAATGATGGAACCAGCTCTGACCCCTTCTACACTATAGAGGTCGATAGTATTAGATATTCTAAGTTTGACATCAATAATGTGGAGCAGAGCAATTGGGCCGTTCAAGAAATATGGACTGCCAACAATGTGTTCAGATACCCGATAAGCGACATCGAGGGCATCAGTTTTGCTCAAGGAGAGAAGCATAATCTTCCTTCGGGGCATTTAAAGGTGCTTGCCATAGGCAACTCCTTCGTTGATGGACCTATGGCATACTTCGACGCAATAGTCAGGGCATCGGGCATCGACCGCGACCAGTTGTGCGTGTATTCGGCAGTGAAAAGTTCGGCATCGCTAGAGTATTGGGCCACCACCTGCGAGAATGGAGACAGTGTTTCAATTTCTCGCCGGTCGGGTGCCATCACAATGCCCACAACGCGCGCGCCGCTCAAGGAGCTGCTTGAGCAAGACTGGGATGTTGTCACAGTGCAGCAGGTTTCTACTCTTTCGCAAAAGCCTAACTCTCTATCTCCATATCTCTCATACCTTGTTAACCAAATCAGAAAGCATTGTCCCAACAAGGACGTTGTTATCGCTTGGCAACAGGTGTGGAGTAAATGGTATGAGGACACTGGCATGGAAAAGAGCCTGCAGGACTGGGAGAACATCAACTCGGTGGTGAGACTCACGCCTGGTTATGGTGTGGATATGATTATACCTACGGGCACTGCAATACAAAACGCCCGTGCCACAGAACTTAACACACCACATGGACTTACCCGCGACAGCGGGCATCTGGCTTACGGTGTGGGACGATATGTGGCTGCTTGCACATGGTTTGAGGCTCTCCTTGCACCAGTGTTTGGCGTGAGTGTGGTGGGCAACACTGCCGTTCATGCCATCACCGAGGCCGAGCAGGAGAACTCGGTTTATGAGGCGGTATCGGTTACCGATGAAAACCGCACTCAGTGCCAGCAGTGCGCTGCCGCGGCAGTGAACTCACCGTTTGAAGTGACAGAAATTGTTAATAATGAATGATTAAATGTCAATATTGTATGAAATTTAAGATACTAACATTTTTAATCTTGTTGGTCTCGTTTTTTGTTGTAACAGCCAATGGCGAAAGCATAAAGTTGGTAATACAGCACGCCGATGGCGAAACAACTAGTTTGAAACTAAATGATCAACCAGTTGTGACATTCACCGCCGACGACCTGGTGGCGACGACTCAGACCAATAGTGTGACCATTCCCTTGACGAATGTGAGCCAAATCATGTATGAGGCTTCCCAACAGTTTGTTGCTGTTGACCAGAGCATCGTGGGTGGCACCGTTAGCGTCGATAATCCCGATGCTGAAGCCGGTGAGACGGTGACCGTCACCGTAACGCCAAATTCAGGCTTCCAGATTGCCAAGAGTGATGTGAAAGCCGAGGCCACCATCCATCCTGGGCAGGCTCAATTGCCTGGCATCAAGGCCGAGGGTCCAAGCGTTGGCATGATAATAGAGCTTGTGGGTGATGACCCTGCCGACTTGCGGCAAGAGCGCACCTACACGTTCACGATGCCCGAAGTGCCCTATGATGTGCTCATCACAGCCACATTCACCCCTGTGAACTATTACAATGTTGTCATTGCCGATATTGAGCATGGTAATGTTGAAGCCGACAAGAACCAAGCCGTTGAGGGCGAGACCGTGAATCTCACCGTCACCCCCTCCACTGGCTATGAGCTTGAAGAGCTCTACTACATGAATGGCGACAACAAAGTGTCAATTACTGGCACTTCGTTCCCGATGCCGGCTGCCGATGTGGAAGTGCACGCTACCTTCAAGGCAATAGACTACACCATCACTGTTGCCGAAAGTCAGAATGGTAGAGTCGAGGCTCCTGAAACAGCCCACTATGGCGATGAGGTGACATTGAACATCATTCCCGCCGAGGAATATGAGCTTGAGACCTTGACTTATACTGTTGAGGGTGCCGAGCCGGTGGAAATTGAGAACGGCAAGTTTACAATGCCAGCAGCCAATGTAACCATCAATGCTACCTTCAAGGCTATCACTTACAAAGTGACTGTTCAGGAAAGCCAGAATGGTAACGTTACAAGCGACAAGCAAACGGCTGCCAAGGGCGAGACGGTGACACTCACTATCAATCCCGACACAGAGTTTGAGCTTGACGTGCTTACTATTGACGGAGAGCCTGTTGAGGTTACTGGCAATACCTATGAGTTTGCCATGCCTAACCATGATGTGACAGTTACCGCCACATTCAAGGCTGTGGTTCACACATTCACTGTTGTTGGTGAGCCTGCCGCGCTCTTCGGTTCGGATAACGCATGGGACGTTAACAACGAGAATGCCATCATGACACTTGGCGAGGATGGCATCTACACATGGACCTCTGACCCAACATTCCTTGAGGGTGACGTGGAGTTCAAGATTGTGAAAGACAACAGCTACGACACGTCTTATCCTGCTAGCAACTACGTGATTCCAGGTCTCAAGCCAGGCACTTACACCGTGACCATCACCCTCAATCCCGAGACTGGCGAGATTACAGTCAATGTTGAGGGCAGTGCCGATGTTTATGTCTTTGGCGAGATTAACGGCAATGCCTTCACTCCCAATGAGGGCGTGAAGATGACAAGCGAGGACGGCAACATTTACACCGCTACTGTCAATATCACCGATACAGAGAACGGTTATAGCTTCTTTGCCTTCACTCACAAGCTTGGCGCTGATGAGGGCGACTGGAGCACCGCCAACTATTATCGCTTCCTTGCGCAGAGCAATGGCAACTTCCTCGTGAATGGCGCTACCATGAATGTTGAGCTGCCAATGGCTTACAACGGCGACAACTCGATGAAGATCCCGGCTGGCGACTACACTCTCACCGTTGACCTTGAGAACATGAAGCTCACCATCACTGGTGGCACTCAGCTGAGCTACATCCTCGCAAGCGGAGTTGAAGGTGTTGACTACACCATCATCAACGACCTTGCTGTGGTGGAGCGTCACGCCGGGACTCAGCAGTTCTTCACCAGCGACGGCAACGACAACTGGATCACCATCAAGGGCGGCGAATACTTTGCCGACGCTTTGTTGGCCGACGGCTTTAAGGGTGGACACGTGAGCGGTGTGTTCAGCGACAAGAACTTGAATCCATACATCACCCTTAGCGTGGCTCCCGAGGAAGGTGAGGACGTTGCTGCTGTAGAGCCTAAAACTTACTCACTCGCTAATGAGTTCGCTCCTAAGGTTGATGAGGTGATCATCGTGAGAAAAGCCTATTATAAGGCCAGCGAGAACACATTGCGTGCTTATGCACCAGGTAACAATGTTCAAGGCCAGAGTCTTACTATTGACACCAGTCTCTTTGACTACGACTTCAGGGATGGCAAGCAGTACACCGTTACTGGTGTTATCAACATCAAGGAGCCTTGGGTTGCTGCCAGTGGCATTGGTCTTATGGATTATGACTATCCGTTCCAGAACTACAAGCTCCTGGTGCTTGATGCCGACGAGAACGACGTGCCAACCGCTATCGACGGCGTCTTCCTCGAAGAAGGCGTGAAGAGCGTGCGCTACTTCAATGCCGCCGGCATCGAGAGCAACGTTCCGTTCCAGGGCGTGAACATCATCGTCAAGGAAATGAACGACGGCACAATCGTAACCACTAAGGCACTCATCAAGTAACAGCTTTTCGGTTATCGAAGATCGGGCTCTCCACTAATCACTAATCGCGCCACAGCGCAACTAATCACTAATCGTGCGAAGCACCAATTAACCTGCGCGAAGCGCATTTTCTAGGGCATAAAAGCCCCCTTGAAACTTTATCGGGCGGCATTCTCACAACACGAGGATGCCGCTCGTGTGTTAGGTTTTCTCACGTAATTTTAAAAATATCATTAAAAACTTTGGTCAATAACTTTAGTTATTGAAATTGTTTTAGTAATTTTGCAGGTTACAAACTATGTACTTGGTAAAACCGCTTGAAATTATTGCCGATGACAACAGGAAGATGGATACGTTTCGCTTGCATCTTGGGGCTATGGGTCTTTTTGGTTTACATAGTTCTGACACGTGCCGTGCGCATTGATTTCATGGTGATTTTTGCCATTGTGGCAAGCGGTATCATAGTCTTTGTGCCGCTTTACAAGAAGTATGTGAAGAATAAAAAATGAATTAAATGTCAACTAAAGAATACATACAGGAGCATTTTCCGTTGCTGGCGAAGATTGACTCTCCCGCCGACCTGAAGCAGCTCAACGTGGAGCAGTTGCCAGCGGTGTGCGATGAGTTGCGCCAGTTTATCGTGCATGAGCTGAGCGAGAATCCCGGGCATTTCGCATCGAGCATGGGAGCTGTGGAGATTGCCGTGGCGCTGCACTATGTGTTCAACACCCCCGACGACCGCCTGGTGTGGGACGTGGGGCATCAGGCCTATGCACACAAGATTTTGACTGGTCGCCGCGACCGCTTCTCCACCAACCGCAAGAAGGACGGTCTTAGCGGCTTTCCTAACCCCAGCGAGAGCGAATATGACACGTTTCAGGCTGGTCATGCCAGCAACTCCATCTCGGCAGCGTTGGGAATGTCGATAGCCAGCGAGCTTCTCAACAATCCCGACCGTCGTGTGGTGGCGGTAATTGGCGACGCGTCGATTAGCGGTGGCTTGGCGTTTGAGGGTATCAACAATGCCTCCAACCACAAGAACAACCTGCTCATAGTGCTCAACGACAACGATATGTCGATTGACCGTCCTGTGGGAGCCTTGGGAGAGTATATGACCCGCCTCACAGCGTCGAAGCGCTATAACAATATGCGCTACAAGACCTATCAGTTCATGCGCAAGCATCATGTGATAGGCGACAGTGGCAAGGGTGTGGTGCTGCGCTTCAACAACGCCATGAAGTCGATGCTCACCGGGCGGCAGAACATATTTGAAGGTCTGAACATCCGTTACTTTGGTCCATTCGATGGCCATGATGTGATACGCCTTGTCAAGACCTTCAGTGACATCAAAGACATGACTGGTCCCAAGCTCGTGCATGTGCGCACCGTTAAGGGCAAAGGCTATGAGCCGGCCGAGAAAGACCCCACCACGTGGCATGCCCCTGGCAAGTTTGACGAAGACACTGGCGAGCGCATAAAAGGCTCGTCGAGTGGCAAGCCGCTGAAGTTCCAGGACGTGTTTGGAAAGACGCTTGTGGAGCTTGCCAAGGACGATGAAAAGGTGGTGGCAATCACCGCCGCGATGCCTTCGGGCACCTCGGTGTCGATGATGCAGGAGGCTTATCCCACCCGCACCTTCGACGTGGGCATCAGCGAAGGTCATGCCGTGACTTTCGCGGGAGGTCTGGCAAAAGAGGGCTTGAAACCTTACGTCGCAATCTACAGCGCTTTCTTGCAGCGCGCCTATGACTCCATCATCAACGACGTTTCGATTGCCCGGCTGCCAGTGACCTTCTGCCTCGACCGTGCGGGATTGGTTGGCGAGGACGGTGTCACACATCACGGTCTCTTCGACCTGCCGTTTATGCGTGCTATCCCGGGTATGGTGGTTAGCGCGCCAATGGATGAGCATAGCCTGCGCAACCTCATGTTCACTGCCAACAGCTACAACGACGGTCCATTCTCTATCCGTTACCCACGTGGCGCAGGAAAGCTGGTGGACTGGCACAATGAGCCTCAGTTGCTGCCCATAGGCAAAGGCCGCAAGTTGCACGATGGCAGCGACGTGGCGATATTGAGCATAGGTACCATAGGCACCAACGTGGTAGAGGCTTGCGCCTCACTGCATGAGCAAGGCATTGACGTGGCACACTACGACATGGTGTTCCTCAAGCCTCTTGATGAGGAAATAATGAAGGAAGTGACAAATCGCTACCGCGCGATTATCACCATTGAGGAAGGCACTACCACTGGCGGGCTGGGTGGTGCTGTTGCCGAATGGCTTGCCGACCACAACATCAATGCAAGGCTAGTGCGCTTGGGCGTGGCCGACACTTTTGTTGATCAAGGCACTGTGAAGCAACTGCATGAAATGTGTGGCCTTGATGCTGCGTCGATAGAGGATAAAGTGAAACTATTGCTAAAAGATACCGACAAATGAGAATTGTGATTGCTGGAGCCGGCGAAGTGGGAACACACTTGGCAAAGATGCTCTCCAACGAGGAGCAAGATATTATCGTTGTTGATAAGGACGTGAAAAAGCTTCACTCCCTCGACAACTACAACCTCATGACCGTAGTGGGCAGCGCAGTGTCGTTTGATGTGCTCAAAAGCATCAAGGTTGGAGCCGCCGACATCTTCATTGCTGTCACGCCACATGAAACTATCAACGTGATAGCCAGTTCGATGGCTAAGAGCCTGGGCTGTCGCAAAGCGGTGGCACGCATCGACAACTTTGATTTCATGAAGCCTGCTTCTAAGAAGTTTTTCTCGTCCTACGGTATCGACGCGCTCATCTATCCTGAATATCTTGCAGCCCTGGAGATTCAGACTGCCATAGAGCACACTTGGGTGAGGAATTGGTTTGAGATGCTCAATGGCGAGTTGATTGTGGTGGGAGTGAAGATTAGGGAAAACGCCCGCATTGTGGGACACAAACTCAAGGATTTGGGAGGCATTTCTGACTTTATGCACGTTAATGCCATTAAACGCAACCGCGAGATTATAATCCCTGGTGGCCTTGATGAGCTGATGGCTAATGATATCCTATATGTCGCCACCACGCCCGACAAGGTGGACGCTGTGAGGGAGGTGTGCGGCAAAGACCAGCATAAAGTGGAACGAGTGCTCATTCTTGGTGGCAACGAGATAGTGAAGCAGCTGGCTATGCTCATCTCCGACAAGTACAAAGTGAAAATCATGGACAGCGACTATGAACGCTGCGAACAGCTTGCCGACGACCTTCCACAGTGTAATATAGTACACTACGAGGCTGGCAACAACGATGTGCTTGAGGAAGAAGGCGTTGAGGACTATGACGTGTTTGTGGCTATGGGCGAGAGTAGTGAGAGTAACATCTTGAACTGCATCATGGCAAAAGAGCTGGGCATGAAGAAGACGATTGCCCAGGTCGAGAACCTCCAGTTTATCAATGAGGCCGAGAACTTCAACATAGGCACCATCATCAACAAGAAGCTCATTGCGTCGAGCACGATCTTCCAGATGATGATAGATGCCGACACCGACAACGCCAAGTGCCTCGCTCTTGCCGATGCCGAGGTTGCCGAACTTGAAGTAGGTGCCAGCGCCAAGGTCACTAAGGCTCCGGTCAAGGATTTGAAGCTTAGCCGCGACATGACTATTGCCGGAATGGTGCGTAATGGCGTGGGGCAGTTGGTAAACGGCGACACACGCCTGATGGCTGGCGATAAGGTGGTGGTATTCTGCCTCTCGGGAGCGATACACAAAATTGAGAGAATGTTTGGGTAATAATCTAGACATTCTAAAAGATCTAGAAATTCTAGAATTCTAGAATTACTAGAAAATCTAGCAACTCAAAACTAAAAACTAAGAACTCATATATGCATTTATTGGTAACACCGCGCAAGTTTAGTAACTCCATCAACTTTGCCATTGTGCTGAGGGTGGTGGGGTGGCTGCTTATGATTGAGGCATTATTCATGGTAGTGCCTCTGGTGGTGTCGGTCATATATGAAGAAATGCTTGAAACCGCAGAGTTTGCTGTATCGGCTGCGTTAACTTTTGTCACTGGTTTGGTGATGAACCATTTCATTAAGCCCAAGAGCAATACAATGCGTAAACGTGAGGGACTGCTGCTCACCGCTACTGTGTGGGTATTCTTCTCAATCTTCGGCATGTTGCCGTTCCTTTTCTCGGGGACTGTGAAAACAGTCACCGACGGGTTCTTTGAATCGATGTCGGGATTTACCACCACTGGTGCAACAGTAATCACTAACGTGGAAGCGTTGCCGCGTGGTGTGCTCTTCTGGCGCTCGATGATGCAGTGGATAGGGGGTATGGGAATCATTCTGTTCACCCTTGCGGTGATTCCTATGCTCAACTACAAGGGCGGGGTGTCGCTCTTTAACAGCGAGGTGACCGGCATCACCCATGAGCGTATGCGTCCTCGCGTGAGCCAAACCGCCAAGAGCTTGTGGGCAATATATCTGGTGTTCACTATTGTCCTTGCCGTGTTGCTCACCATTGGTCCTATGGACTGGTATGATGCCGTGTGCCACACTATGAGTACGGTATCTACTGGCGGCTTTTCTACTAAGAACAACGGTCTCCACTTTTGGCACGATTATTACACCGATGTTGTGATAATATTTTTCATGATGGTGTGTGGTATCAATTTTACCATCATTTACAACGTGGTGGTGCGTGGCAAGTTTGGCGAGTTCAAGCGCAGCGACACGCTCAAGTGGTATCTTTTTATAATTATCTTTGGCTCGGTGGTAGTGTTTGCTCGCATTCTCTACATGGGCTTTGTCAAGGATTGGGATTTTGCTTTGGTGCTCTCGGTGTTTGATACCATATCGGCTATCACGTCAACGGGCTTTGCCACCTACGACTATGAGCATGAGGGCGAGTTTATCTTCTTTTTCTTGATGCTGCTCATGTTCTTTGGTGGTATGGCGGGTTCTACCGCTGGTGGTGCCAAGATTGACCGCTTTGTAGTCTTGCTCAAGAACATCAAGAACGAGTTGTATAAAGTAGTTCACAGCAATGCTGTGACATCGGTGCGCCTTGATGGAAAGTCGATGCCTCATGTGATTGTAGAGAAGGTGCTGGCGTTCTTGTCGATTTATGTGGCAGTGATGGTGTTTATGGCAGTGATTCTCACGTTGTTTGGCATACCGGCGTTTGATGCGTTTTTCAATTCGCTGTCGGCGATAAGTAACATAGGCTTTGGCTATGGCGAGATGACTGGTGGCCCCGACAAATTTGCCGTGATACCTAGTGTGTGCAAGTGGCTGCTGGCAATAGAGATGATGATTGGTCGTCTCGAGGTGTTCACGGTACTGGCGTTGCTCACCCCGAGTTTCTGGAAGAGAGATTAAAATAATTAACGAGTATATTGAAAATGTGAAATTGCCCCACGAGGGGGCTGAATGAAATGAAAAAATGAGTAAAGAAAGTCAAATGTATGTGGAGCAAGGCGTCGATACGTCGGCGATTAAAGAACGCTCGAAGAAGAAACAAGAAGAGAAGAAAAAGCGTGAGGAGGTTGAGAACGTTTCGGCATGGAAACGGTTCGTCAATTTCTTCAGCCATGATCGCACCCGATTTGCGATTGGTGTGATTCTGATGATTTTGGGAGTGTACTTATTAATCACTTTCTTGTCATTTGTGCTATTTTCAGGAGGTGCCGACCAAGGAAAGGTGTATGGTGGCTCTATAGGTCAGAACGCAGGCGAGATCGTCAACATGACCGAGCAGAACATGAAATCGGCTGTCGATCCTGCCGAGGCAGCACCTGTGGTGAAAAACCTGGGTGGGTCGTTAGGAGCCTCCACAGCCGAGTTCTTCATCCGCAACGGTGTAGGTTATGCGGCGTTTATCATCGTGCTGTGGTGCTTTGTTATCGGGTTGAGGATAATGCGTCGTCGTCGCACAAATTTTTACCCTTACACCTTTACGTCGCTATATAGCATCCTCACCTTCTCTATGGTGGTGTCGGCTTGCACCTTCTTTGCCGGGTTCTCTTATTTCAGACCTGGCGGCGACTTGGGGCATTATGCCAACCAATGGCTCTATGGTCTGGTTGGTCTGCCGGGAATGATAGCGGTGAACCTCATCCTGTTAGTGCTATGGGTATTGATATGCTACCAGCTTATCCTTGATGTGATAAATACCGTCAAGAAAGTCAAAAAGTTGCATGTGCCGCATCATGGCAAGGATGTTGCCGACGGCAGTCCGGAGATGAATGCGGAGTTGGCCGAATTTATGGGCGACGAGCACAGTGAGGCAGTACCTGTTCGTTCACGTCGTGGTCAAGACAATCGTTTGGAAGCGCCTGTTAAGGAGAAAAAGGAGCGTCGCCTCCCACGCAAGTCTGGCTCTGGCGACAAGGACCCCGACATGAAGATAGAGAAAGCTAATAAAATAGAACGTGCTAAAGGCATCACCAATCCTGGAGATCCAACGGGCGAGTACATGCACTACCGTTTCCCGACCCTTGACCTGCTCGCCGACCTCAAGACCAACGTCGATAATGTGGATGTCGCCGAGCAAGAGGCCAACAAGCGCCGTATCGTTGAGACGTTGGGGCAGTATGGCATCGCCATCAAGACTATTATCGCTCATGTGGGTCCCACAGTGACTCTCTTTGAGATAGTGCCCGAGGAAGGTATTAGAATCAGCAAGATACGTAACCTTGAGGATGACATCGCACTAAGCCTTGCGGCAAAGGGCATTCGCATCATTGCCCCTATGCCGGGACGTGGTACCATAGGCATTGAGGTGCCTAACCTCGACCCGCAGGTGGTGCCCATGCGTGAAGCGATAGAGTCGCGAGCATTCCAGGAGAGCAAGGCGGCATTGCCAATGGTGCTTGGCAGCACGGTGAGCAACGAGGTTTTTGTCGCCGACCTTGCTAAGATGCCACACCTGCTCGTGGCAGGTGCCACAGGACAAGGTAAGTCGGTGGGATTGAACGCAATCATCGCTTCACTGCTTTATAAAAAGGGTCCAAGCGAGCTGAAGTTTGTGCTTATTGACCCCAAGAAGGTGGAGTTCAGCCTCTATGCCTCGCTCGAGAAATATTTCTTTGCCAAGGTGGAAGGCGAGGAAAAAGCCATCATCACCGACACCGCCAAGGTGGTCCAGACCCTCAACTCCCTCGTGCAGGAGATGGAAAACCGTTATCTCGTGCTTGAGGAGGTGGGAGAGCGCAAGCTCGAGGATTACAACAAGCGCTGGCGCAAGGATCTGCGTCACAAGATGAACGAGAAAGGCGAGTTCTACCAGTATATGCCCTACATCGTGGTGATTGTGGATGAGTTCAGCGACCTGATTATGACCGCCGGCAAGGAGGTGGAGACACCCATTGTGCGCATCGCCCAGAAGGCGCGAGCCGTGGGTATCCACATGATTATTGCCACTCAGCGTCCATCGTCTAACGTTATTACTGGTCTTATCAAGGCAAACTTCCCTGGCCGCATCGCATTCAGAGTTTCTCAGCGTGTGGACAGTGGCATCATCCTCGACCGTCCTGGCGCTCAGCAGCTCATAGGACGTGGCGATATGCTGTTCTCGGCCAACGGCGAGATAACCCGATTGCAGTGTCCGTTTATCGATACTCCCGAGATTGTGAACATCTGCTACTACATCAAGGAGCAAGAAGATGCCGACACCGAAGTGAGCCACGAGCAACCCTACATCCTTCCCGACTATGAGGGCGATGCTGGCGGTGGATTTGACTCCGGTGGCATGTCGGGTGGCGGCGGAGGTGGTAATGACCGCGACCCATTGTTTGAGGAAATCGCGCGACTGGTGGTGCAGAAGGATATGGCATCGACCTCGTCGCTGCAGCGTAGCTACAACATTGGCTACAACCGCGCTGGCCGCATCATGGATCAGCTCGAGGCGGCAGGCATCGTGGGTCCCGCCAGCGGCGGCAAGCCCCGCAAGGTGCTCATGGACCCCGCCGACCTGGATCAGTTGTTCTAGTGCCTTTTAGGGTTAAACCAACAGCAAGAATTGTGGTCTAAAAAAAGAACCAACCTAGAGAATTGTATTCAAAGGGGGCATTTTATACATTTGGCTTGTTAACATGTTTACTTGTTAGCTTGTTTACTATAAAATTATGAGAAAAACATTTTTATTGATATTATCGTTGATAGTGATGGCAACCGCTAGCGCGCAGTCGCCATCGAGTGTTGTTGACAAGGTGCTGGGTGCGATGAAATCGAGCACTGCCATCAGTGCCAAATATGTGATGACGTCGCCACAGGGCAATTCCAGTGGCACGCTGGTAATGAGTGGCAAGAAATTCAGGCTTCTGGCTAATGACGTTAAGTGCTGGTATAACGGCACCACCATGTGGTCTTATTCCACCGCTACCGACGAGGTGAACATCAGCACGCCCACTGCCGACGAACTGCAGATGACGAACCCCTACAGTGTGGCGCAGAACTTCAAGAGTGCCTATATCGTCTCAAAAGGCGGGAAAGGCAACGGCACCTACACTCTACGTTTCACGCCCAAGAAAAAGAGCAACGTGAAGCACCTGCTTGTCACAGTCTCCACTGCCACCTGGCTCATCAGCAAGGCTGAGATAGTGCAGACCAACGGCACTAAGGCGACCATCACCATCAGCAACTATAACCGCAACGCCAGTGTCAATGCCTCCACTTTCGAGTTTGACAAAAGCCAAGTCCCCGCCGGCACCGAAGTGGTGGACTTGAGGTGAGGATGCGATAGGTTGCTTGGGTTGCGTTGACAACGCAACAAACTGAACTCTTGTTTACTAAAATAATACTTATGGAAAAAGTTCAATGTTTGATAATTGGCTCGGGGCCTGCGGGATATACCGCGGCGATTTATACTGCCCGCGCCAATGTGAAGAATGTGCTCTTTGAGGGTCTGCAGCCTGGCGGACAGTTGACAACGACCACCACCATCGAGAATTTCCCTGGCTTCCCAACGGGAGTGGAGGGCTATGACCTGATGGCTAAGATGCGTGAGCAGGCGGTGAATGTGGGTGCCGATGTGCGTGGGGGATTTGTGCAGAGCGTCGATTTGAGCAAGCGCCCCTTTGTCGCCACTCTCGACGGTGGTGAGACCATCGAGGCCGACACGGTGATAGTTGCCACTGGCGCGTCGGCGAAATACCTCGGTCTTGATGATGAGAAGAAGTATGCCGGTCAAGGCGTTAGCGCTTGCGCCACCTGCGACGGCTTCTTCTACCGTAAAAAGGTTGTGGCAGTGGTTGGCGGTGGCGATACCGCCTGCGAGGAGGCGCACTACCTGAGCAATCTCGCCAGCAAGGTCTATATGATTGTGCGCAAGGACTACCTGCGTGCCAGCGCCGCCATGCAGCAGCGAGTGAAGGAAAAGGAGAACATCGAAATTCTCTTCAATACTAACACTCTCGGACTCTTTGGCGAGAATGGGGTAGAGGGCGCACACCTTATTAAATATAAAGGCACCGAAAAAGAGGAGAAGTTTGACATCGCCATCGACGGCTTCTTCCTCGCCATAGGTCACCAGCCAAATACTGCATTCTTAAATGGGCAACTCGCGCTTGACGAGCAGGGCTATATTGTGACCGATAAGCTCACCACCGCCACGAGTGTGGAGGGCGTGTTTGCCGCTGGCGACGTTGCCGACCCGCGCTATCGTCAAGCGGTGGCTGCCGCAGGTACGGGCTGCCGCGCCGCCCTCGACGTGGAGAAGTTCCTCGCGGCACAATAAGGCTTGATGGAAGCACTTCAGCAGGCATTAATCGACTATGGCTATTGGGGCATGTTCCTGTCGGCAATACTGGCTGGCAGTGTCGTGCCCTTTAGCAGTGAGGTGGTGATGCTGGGGCTCATGGCTGCCGGACTCGACAAGTGGGGGCTGATAATCTGGGCGACGGCGGGTAACGTGCTGGGCGCCTTACTCACCTATTACTTGGGTCGCTTGGGACGAATTGACTGGATAGAGAAATATTTTCATGTAAAGAAAGAGAAACTCGACAAGATGCAGCGATGTCTGCAGGGGCGTGGCGCGTGGGTCGCATTCTGGGGATTTATACCTATCATTGGCAACGTGTTGCTCATCGCCCTGGGACTGATGCGCTCCAACCAACCCATCACCTTCTCGTGCATGAGTGCTGGCAAGTTCCTGCGCTACGTGCTGCTCGCCTACGGTATCTCGCTGGCACTGTGAGACTTTTTGGAAGACATTGAAGGATTATAGATTTCTATAGCTGGATCATTGGCGATTTGTGCCGGGTTGGTGCCGAGGGCACCTTCGGGGACTGCCATGCCATGTTTTGCATAATGCTCTCGCCAGTAGTCGAGAATGTGGCCGTTGCTGTCGTGGAACGACATGTTGATGAGCGGGAACAGCCGCTGGCCACGGCCATTGACGTAGCTTAGTTGCACAAGTTCGCTGCAATATATCTCTTGTGTGTCTATCATGTAAAGGTCATCGTAGGGCTTGCCAAGGTGCTCCAGCGCGTTGCTCACGCACTGGTCGATGCCGCTGCGGTCTTTAAGGCGACCTATGAGCATACCTCCCTTGCTCATGGTGCGTTGTTTGAAATCTTCAAAAGGTGTGAGAGCCACACCTTCGTCAATCGCCTCCAGGGCATAGAGCTTGCCCCCGACCCATGTGGCTATCGCTACGTGATAAATGGGAAGAGCAGAGGAGTCATGCACCGTCGCGGCGCTGATTGCTTTGCCCGTTGTGGTGCTGTAAGCAAAAAGCAGGTCGCCCTCAAGAATCTCGTCTTGCGCTCCAATTCTTAACGCGCTGCAAGCGATTAGTGCTATTATAATATATAGGTTTTTCATTTATTTGTTTCTCAAAATCTATTGCCTCGTCAGCTTGTTCCTCGTCAGCTTGTTCCTCGTCAGCTTGTTAGCTAAAGACTAAACAAAAGTCCCTGCAATACTTCTTCTATTGCAGGGGCTTCACACTTACGTCTCAATGAGTGCAAGTGATTACTTGCGGATGCCAAGCTCCTTCTTGGCAATGATAGCACGGTAGCGGTTGATGTCGGTGCGGATGAGATAATCCAGCAGACGACGACGCTTACCTACAAGCATCTTAAGTGCACGTTGAGTCGTATGATCCTTCTTGTTGACCTTCAAATGCTCGGTCAAGTGGGCAATACGGTATGAGAATAATGCTATCTGAGCTTCGGGTGAGCCAGTATCAGTATTGCTTTTGCCGTAGGTGCCAAAGATCTCTTTTTTCTTCTCTTGATCTAAGTACATTGTTTAATAGTTTAAAAATTTTCGCAAAATTGCGGGGCAAAGGTACAACAATTTTCTTAATGCGCAATGGTTTGAGTGACTTTTTTTCTAAAAAAATGCTCATTTTTTGTGTTTTTCTGCCTATTATTTAATAATTATTAAAAAAAAGAAGAAAAATATTGTTTAGTTGCTTTTGTTTTCAACTAAAAGCATTACCTTTGCAAAAAGTTTACGAGGTAATAAAAGAATAAATACAATAAAACCTGCAAGAAAATCTATTAACGCGACCGAGAGGTCACGAAATATACTATTTATATTACTAACCATTATTAGATTATATCTCAACTATGGATGAGAATTTAGAGAAAAAACCGAAACGACCCCGCATCGGCGAGTCGCGTCCTGTCATGGACGAGAATGAAGTGGCTACTCCACAAGTAGAGAATGCCGATTACAATCGTGAAGCACAACCAGGTGAAGACGCAAGTGGTGAGTATCAAGGTGGTTACCAACAGCGCAATTACAACCGTCAGCAAGGCGGTTATCAGCAACGCAACTATCATGGTGGCGGCTACCAGCAACGTGGTGGCTACCAGCAGCGTGGTGGTTATCAGCAACGTGGCTACCAGCAGCGCGGTGGCTACCAGCAGCGCACCTACAACCGTCCTCAGCAAGGCGGCTACAACCAGCACTACCAACAGGGTGATGGCGAGCAGCAAGAGGGCAACAGCTACCAGCAGCGCACCTACAACCGTCCTCAGCAAGGCGGTTATCAACAGCGTGGCGGGTACCAGCAGCGTGGCAATCGTCCGCAGGGCGGCTACCAGCAGCGTGGTGGTTACCAGCAGCGCGGCTATGGAAACCAGCGCAACCAACAGCGTCCTGGCGGTCGCAAGATGCAAGGCCCACGTCAGCAGATGCGTTTCACCCCTCGTCCACAACGCATTGAGTATGAGGAGCCAATAGTTGATCCTAACACCACCATGCGTCTCAATAAGTTTATGGCCAACGCCGGCATCTGCTCGCGTCGTGAGGCCGATGAGCTTATCCAGAAGGGCGTTATCAAGGTGAATGGCGAGGTCGTTGACCAGCTCGGCATCAAGATCACTCCCAAGGACATTGTGGAATATAACGACAAGGTAGTGATTGCCGAGAAGAAGTGCTACGTGCTTCTCAACAAGCCAAAAGACTGCGTCACCACCAGCGATGATCCCAACGGCCGCAAGACCGTGATGGATTATGTGAAGGGTGCCTGTGATGAACGTATCTATCCCGTTGGTCGCCTTGACCGCAACACCACTGGCGTGCTGCTGCTTACCAATGACGGCGACTTGGCATCGAAGCTCACTCATCCACAGTATGTCAAGAAGAAAATATATCAGGTGTGGGTTGATAAGCCCATCAGCGAGGACGACATGCAGCACATTGCCGACGGCGTAGAGCTCGACGATGGCCCCATCCATGCCGACGCCGTGAGCTACGTGAGCCCCACCGACCGCAAGCAGGCAGGCATCGAGATTCACTCGGGCCGCAACCGTGTGGTTCGCCGCATTTTTGAGGCTCTGGGCTATCATGTGGTGAAGCTCGACCGCGTGTATTTCGCCGGCTTGACCAAGAAGAACCTTGCGCGCGGCAAGTGGCGCTACCTCACACAGGAAGAGGTTAACTTCTTGAAGCAAAACTCGTTTGAGTAAAAACAATAAACTCTAAACAATAAACTTTAACCTTCAACTTGCGGCATCTTCGCCGCAAGTTGAATTAAAAATTATGGCAATAAAACGAACAAAAATTGTTGATGCCTTCAGTGGTGAGCTCGAAGGCCAGCAAGTGTGTGTGAAAGGTTGGGTAAGGACCCGTCGTGGTAACAAACATGTGCAGTTTATCGCTCTTAACGATGGTTCCACAATCAACAACCTTCAAATCGTTGTAAATCTTGAGAAATTTACTGAGGAAGAGCTTAAGCCCATCACTACCGGCGCCAGCCTGTGTGTGATAGGCACTCTGGTGGCTTCGATGGGTAAAGGTCAGAGCTATGAGGTTCAGGCCGAGGAGATTGAGGTGTATGGCACCGCCCCTGCCGAGGATTATCCGTTGCAAAAGAAGGGTCACACCCTGGAGTTTTTGCGTGAGATAGGTCATCTGCGCATGCGCACCAACACCTTTGGCGCCATTTTCCGCATCCGTCACCATCTGGCATTTGCAATCCACAAGTTCTTCAATGACAAGGGATTCTTCTACCTGCACACTCCGCTCATCACCTCGAGCGATGCCGAGGGAGCAGGCGAGATGTTCCAGGTCACTACCCTCGACGTGAACGATATGCCCCGCACCGAGGACGGCAAGATTGACTACAGCAAGGACTTCTTTGGCAAGATGACAAGCCTCACGGTGAGCGGTCAGCTCGAGGGCGAGCTTGGCGCCACGTCATTGGGTGCCATCTATACCTTTGGTCCCACCTTCCGTGCCGAGAACAGCAACACTCCCCGTCACTTGGCAGAGTTCTGGATGATAGAGCCCGAGATGGCGTTCTACGACATCAACGACAACATGGACCTCGCCGAGGAGTTCATCAAATATTGCGTGAGATATGCACTTGATCACTGCCAGGACGACATCGAGTTCCTGAATAAGATGTATGACAATACACTCATTGAGCGCCTCAACGGTGTGCTCAAGGATGAGTTCGTGCGACTTACCTATACCGAGGGCATCAAAATCCTTGAGGAGAGCGGCAAGAAGTTTGAGTTCCCAGTGAAGTGGGGCGTTGACCTTCAGAGCGAGCATGAGCGCTATCTCGTGGAGGAGCACTTCAAGCGTCCGGTGATTTTGACCGACTATCCAAAGGCAATAAAGGCGTTTTACATGAAGCAGAACGATGACGGCACTACCGTGCGTGCCATGGATGTGCTGTTCCCGCAGATTGGCGAAATTATCGGTGGCTCGGAGCGTGAGGCAAGCTACGACAAGTTGCTCAATCGCATCAACGAGCTCGGAATCCCCATGAAGGACATGTGGTGGTATCTCGACACCCGCAAATATGGCACTGTGCCTCACAGCGGTTTTGGCCTCGGCTTCGAGCGCCTTGTACTCTTCGTGACCGGCATGGCCAACATTCGCGACGTCATCGCCTTCCCCCGCACTCCCAACAACTGCGAGTTCTAAACCTCCATAAGGTGTAAATTAATCCATCTAAGCGCTCAAGAAAACTGAGCGCTTTTTTGTTGTCGTTTGTGATGGCATTTTTCTTAAAAAAGTATTGTTTGTGATGTGTTGTGATTAAAATTAAGTTAAAATCCTTGCGCATTTAGCGATTAAATTCTTTATTAGGAGAAAAATTGCTATCTTTGCAATTAAATTTAAGATTACTATACACTTCACAATGGAATTCAATAAAGTTCTGTTCATATTACAGGAGATATGCCCTTATCTGCCACAGAGCGAGATGGGGGAGTTTAGTCGCAAGCTGGCGCAGCGAGTTCAGGAGAAAGGCTCGGAGGTTCGCACTTTCATGCCCAAGTATGGCTATGTCAACGACCGCCGCAACCAGTTGCATCCCGTGATACGTCTGTCGGGTATGAACCTTATCATTGATGATATGGATCATCCGTTGATTATCAAGGTTGCCACATTGCAGCCTGCCCGCTTGCAGGTGTATTTCATCTTCAGTGACGACTATTTCACTCCCGAAATCACTAAGGAGCTGGAGATAAACTCTCACCCCGACGATAACGACGAGCGCTCAATATTCTACGTGCGCGGCGTGCTTGAGGCTGTGAAGAAGCAGCGTTGGGCACCAGGCATCATCCACTGCAGCGGATGGATTACTGCCCTCGCTCCATTGTATATCAGCAAGATATATGGCGATGACCCTTCGTTCCGCGACTCTAAAGTTGTGATGTCGCTCTTTGACGAGGAAATGGCGAGCCCGCTTAACGAGGAGCTTTACAAGAAACTCAAGTTTGATGGCCTCAGCGATGAGGATTTGGCTCCCATCATGGACCGCCAGGCTAATTATGTTGATTTGATGCGTCTCGCCCTCGATCACTGCCATGCTGTGGTGCAATGCAGTGAGAACGTTAATCCCGAGGTGCTGAAGATGGTAGAGGAAAAGGGATTGCCGTTCCTGCCTTATCAGAAGTCGGACGACAACAGTTTTGTTGACCGCTGCATTGATTTCTACCACAGTTTGTAGAGAACAGATTCCTAATGAGTATTGATTGAAAATGAGAAAGATATTTTTTGCGTTACTGTCGGCTATTGCATTGGTTGCTGGTTTTAACTCGTGTACCGACGATGTTATAGGAACCTCAATTTCCGACATTCATTCGGCGATAATAGAGGATACCGAATTCGTCATAAGCGGACAGACTGTGCGAAATCAGCATTTGCGCTCACGTAGCAGCATCCAGCTAATAGGTAAAGTTACTGCCGATGGTTATGGCACCCTTACCAGTGATGTTGTGGCACAGTTTATGCCTACATCCGCTATCGACACTGTGGGTGTGCGTGGCGGTGACCAATGGGTGGATTCCTGCTTCATAGTGATGAGAGTTGCTACCGACGATGTCGTAGGCGATAAGCTTGCACCCATGCGCATGAGCGTGTATAAGCTCAACAAGCAGCTTCCCAACCCCATCTACACCGACTTCGACCCAACAGGTTATTACAGCGAAGACGCGCTGATGGGCTCGGTTAGCTACTCCGCGAGCGATATGACGCTGAAGACCGAATATTCGACGGTAGATGGCTCCTCTGTGAGCTATTATGAGATACAGGTGCCCGTGCCTGTGAGCTATGCCCGCGATATTTTCAATGAGTTCAAGTCCAGTCCCTCGACGTTTAAAAGTCCTACCGACTTTGCTTCGTACTTTCCTGGCATTTACATCAAGAACAGTTATGGCGAGGGTCATGTGATGAACTTCTATGATATAGAGTTTGTTAGTTATTATCGCAAGTATGAGAAACTTGACGAGACCACCGACACCATCTATCCTGACAAGACTCAGAGTTATATGGCAGTGACTCCCGAGGTGGTGTATAACAACAACATCTCCCTTGATGCCGCACCATCGATAAAATCGATGATTGCAGCGGGTGACGCCATAGTGATGGGACCGGCGGGATATGAGGTGCAAGCCACTTTCCCGATACAGGAGATTATCGACCGCTTCACTGCCGATTCAAAAGACGCATTGAGCGTAATCAACAGTCTTACCCTTGAGATTCCTGTGAGCGAGATTACCAATAAGTATGACATCGAGCCGCCTGAATATCTGCTTATGGTTAAGGAAAGCTATCGTGACGCGTTTTTCGACAAGGATTCGTTGACCAACAACAAAGACGCGTTCTATGCCGAGTACAACGACCAGGAGAACAACTACATCTTCACAGGACTTAGAAACTATATCCTCGACATCATCAACAACAAGGGCGGGATAGCCTCGGCAAGCGACATGAACTTCGTGATAATGCCCATCGATGTGACAAAATACACCAACACCACTTCGAGTTATTATTACTACACGTCGAGCGCTTCGACCGAGGTGGTCACCAAGATCGCACCAGCGGTGTCGCGACCGTGCATGGCGAAACTGAATCTTAACGATGCAACGATAACGCTTACCTATAGTAAGCAGACGTTATATTAGCTTGTTAGCAATTTAACGAGCGTCAAGCCACAATAGCTCAGTCGGTAGAGCAACGCATTCGTAACGCGTAGGTCACGGGTTCGAGTCCCGTTCGTGGCTCCCGATACACCCCCTTCTGGCACAATTGCTGGAAGGGGATTTTTTGATGGCGAGTAAGCCCTCGAGTCACGGCAGAATGAAAGTTTTGGAGTGCAATTAGTTTTTTTTAGTGCAATAAGTTTGTGTGTTGTGTTTTTTTGCCGTACCTTAGCAAGGTAAATAGTAATATAATAATTATTATTTTTATAGATGAACAAGATTTTTCGTGTAATATTAGTTGTAATTGCTTTGTTTACAGCGAGTAATGCAATGTGTCAGGTTACTACCTTGTTTGAGTATCCAGTAGCGCCCGACACGTGCTCAAGCATCGAAAGCCGTTGCGACTACAGTGTTCAGCACTTTTGGGACAAGTGCGAGCTTACCAAGCCCTTTGCCGCCGAGAACGACAGCCTTCTTTTAGAGGCAATGATGACGTATTTTGATATTATGAAAGCTGGTGCCAACGTGAATTTGTCGTTGAGCTCGGTTCGCAACCTCATGTTCAAGTCACAGGCCAATCACGACAACTTCTTGAAATTGGCGAGTTTGGCAGAATATATTCTCTACTATCACGATACCGATGTGGTTGACGACCTGTATATTACATTCGCACAAAGTGTCGCCGATGCTAGCTGGGCTAAGAAAGAGGTGCGCAACCACTATAGCGAGCAAATCAAGCGTTTGACCACCAGCAAGCTAGGGCAGCCGTTATATGATTTTGAGTACACTTCGATTGATGGCATCCGCAAGCATTTGACCGACAATCGCTCGGCAAGTGCTGCCATTTATGTTGTGATGCTCAGCGATGGTGACAGTGGCAGCTCGATTGAGCGTATGCGTCTGAGCACCGACATAACCTTTGGCAAGCTTGTTGATGATGGGCACATCAAAGTGATAAATATCATATTAGGCGATGCACCCAAGCAGTGGGACGCTGATTCGCGCAGCTATAGCGAGAAATGGGAGGTGGGCTCCAGTAAAGACCTTGCTGGCAAGCTCGACATCCGCATTATGCCGTGCCTCTATGTCCTTGACGAGGAATTCCGCGTGATAGCCAAGAACAAAACCGTTGATTTCATGAAAAGCATGGTATCAATGTAAATAATAATAGAATAAAGCAAAATCAGGATAAAGATTATGACAAAGCTTCCAAAATGGATCCAGAGCCTGTTCATGATGAATGTGGGTCACACCTACAGCAACCTGTCGCGACTGTTTCTGCGACAGTTCACGGGGTTGATGTTTTTGCAGCTTGGTGTAAGGCAAATGCTACACTTAGAGGAATTTGCCCACTCATCAATGGGCGCGATTGCCACAGCCAACGACTCGACAATAATAGCGATAGTTGTGATAGAAATCGTGTGTGCTGTGTTCATCATTTTAGGGCTTTTCACACGCCTGGCACTTATTCCATCGATAGGTGTGATGATTTACGCCGAGACCATGTTGCCTAGTCTGGCAGTTGGCGCCAAGCAGATGTTCTTCTTTGAGCCAGGATATCCCATCATGTTCCTGGGCATCTTCGTGTTTATGATGCTGGCGGGTCCTGGAAAGATATCGCTCGATTACCTCGTTGCCATCCACACCATCAGCGAGAAAGACGACGAGGAGAGCGAGGTGCTGGAGAAAGCGTAGGCTAAGTGATAAGTTTTAAGTGATAAGTGTTAAGTAAGAATTAAGGACTTCGAGATGAACATAGCGGTACTGGTATCGGGAGGAGTTGACAGCGCGGTAGTTGTGCATGAGCTCGTGGAGCGGGCTGAGCACGACTTGCAGTTGTTCTACATACGCATCGGTATGGACAATGACGAGGGTGACTGCAGCGCCGAGGAAGACATCGAGATGTGTACCCTCATCGCTCATCGCTACGGCTTGCCCTTCGAAGTGGTGTCTTTGCATGAGGAATACTGGGACAACGTGATGGAATATGCGCTGCGCACCGTCAAGGCTGGCCTCACTCCTAATCCCGACATGATGTGCAACCGCATGATAAAGTTTGGATATTTCGAGCAGCGCTGGGGCAAGGACTTCGACATCACGGCAACGGGGCATTATGCCACCACCTGCGAGATTGACGGCACCAAGTATCTTGCCACGGCGGTCGATGCCGTCAAGGACCAGACCGATTTCTTGGCACAGATAACTTACGACCAGCTCAAGCATCTGGTTTTCCCCATCGGGTCGATGCCAAAGGCTCGGGTGCGCGAGATAGCTCAGGAGGTGAAGCTGCCCAACGCTAGCCGCAAGGACAGTCAGGGTATCTGCTTCCTGGGGCAGATTAACTATAACGACTTCATCCGCCGCCATTTGGGCGAGAAGAAGGGTCCCATCATCGAGATAGAGACTGGCCGCAAGCTAGGTGAGCATAATGGCTACTGGTTCCACACCATAGGCCAGCGCAAGGGTTTGGGACTGAGCGGCGGACCCTGGTATGTGGTGAAAAAGAATATTATGGACAACGCCATATATGTGAGCAACGGCTACGGCACTAGCAAGCAGTATGGCCGCGAGATACACCTCGACGAGATGCACTTCATCAGCGGCAACCCGTGGCAGGGGAGTGGTGGTGCTCACGAAATCACTTTCAAGAACCGCCACACGCCACACTTTGCCAAAGGGCATCTCACACATGTCGATGGCAATCAGTGGCTCATCGAGAGCGAAGAGGACATCCAGGGCATAGCACCTGGGCAGTTTGCCGTAATCTACGACAAAGACCAGCACCTGTGCTACGGCAGCGGAGTGATAACTCTTTAAGTGTTAAGTTGTAAGTGTTAAGTTTTAAGTGTGTTCAAAAAATACTAAGATAAATGACAGAAAACAAAATAGAAATGGACGTGATGGGCATCACCTATAGCCAGATTCAGGCTGGAGCCTACGCCTTGCTGCTCAAGCAGCGCGACGGTGACCTGCGTGTGCCCATTGTGGTGGGTGTGCCCGAGGCACAGGCCATTGCCATGAGGCTGGAACATGTGATTCCGCCACGACCCCTGTCTCACGACCTGATGGTGAGTATGTTCCACGCTTTTGGCATCAGCCTTGACGAGGTGCTCATCTACAAGTTCAGCGAGGGAGTGTTCATGTCGAAACTTAAGCTCTCGACCAACGACCAAGACCTGGAGCTGGAGTCTCGCACCAGCGATGCCATAGCACTCGCGTTGCGCACCAACGCTCCCATTTTCACCACTCAAGAGGTGCTTGACAAGACAGGCTTCCTCATTCAGGATGGCAAAGACGGCAAAGTGGCGGTGAAACCCAAACGCACCCTTAGCGACATGACGGTAGAGGAGTTGCAGAAGAAGCTCAACCGTGCCGTCAAGCTCGAGAAATATGAGCTCGCTGCAAGCATCCAAAAGGCGATAAACGAAAAGCTCGGCAACGAGCCTAAGACCGAAGAAATATCAGAATAAAAATAGTAATAACAACCAAAAAACAAAGACAGTATGAATCTAAAAGTTAGATTAATCATCATGAACTTCTTGGAGTTTGCTGTGTGGGGTGCTTATCTCACCTGCATGGGAAACTATCTGGGAAAGGCTGGAATGGGCGGCGAGATAGCTTGGTTCTATGCTATCCAAGGCATCGTCTCAATCTTCATGCCAACACTCATGGGCATTATTGCCGACAAGTTCATTCAGCCTCAGAAGATGCTAGGAATATGTCATCTGCTGGCAGGTGTGGCAATGATAGCCCTGTTCTACATGGGAGCAGCGGCAGCCGAGCCTAATAAAGCTATGTTTATCACGCTTTACACCTTGAGTGTGGCATTCTATATGCCAACTTTGGCTTTGAGTAACACCACCGCATTCACTATCATGAAGGATAATGGTATGGATACCGTTAAGGACTTCCCGCCAATTCGTGTGTTTGGTACTATTGGCTTTATCGCTACTATGTGGTTCGTGAATTGCGCTACTCTTGACAATGGCAGCTTCTTCTTCACTCTCGCCGAGAATGCCAACAAATTCCAATATACACACTATCAGTTCCTTGTATCGGGTATATTGAGCGTGGTGCTCTTCGCTTACTGCTTCACACTGCCTCAGTGCAAGCTAGTGAAGAAGGAGTCGCAGTCGCTTGCCGAGACCATGGGTCTGAGTGCATTTAAGCTCTTCAAGAGCAAGAAGATGGCGATGTTCTTCATCTTCTCGATGCTGCTGGGCATGTCGCTGCAGGTTACCAACGGTTATGCTACACCATTCCTCACTCACTTCAAGGGAATGGCAGAGTATGCCAACACCTTTGCCGCCAACAATGCCACTATGCTGGTGTCTCTGTCTCAAATCAGTGAAGCATTGTGCATCCTGCTCATCCCATTCTTCTTGAAACGCTATGGCATCAAGGTGGTTATGCTCATTGCAATGTTTGCCTGGGTGTTCCGTTTCGGCTTCTTCGGACTTGGTAATCCTGCAATGCCAGGCGTGATACTATTTGTGCTCTCGTGTATTGTCTATGGTGTTGCCTTCGACTTCTTTAACGTGTCAGGAGCAATGTTTGTGGACAATGAGTGTGACCCAAATGTTAAGGCATCGGCTCAGGGCTTATTTATGCTCATGACCAACGGTTTGGGAGCAACAATCGGCACACTTGCTGCTGGCGAGGTTATCAACAAGTTCTGTAGCTGGAATGATGCCGGCTTCCTAGTTGGCGACTGGCAGACACCATGGTTCATATTTGCTGGTTTCGCTTTAGTCGTGGCAGTGTTGTTCTGGATATTGTTCAAGTACAAGCACAATCCCGAGGCTATGCAGAAACGTGTTGCCGAGCAGCAAGAGAAAGTAAACAAGGTTGTAGGCAAAGAAGACTAAACAATTAATTATTCTTTTTGTATTCTGCATTTTTGTGGCGCATCCCAATTATGCATTGTGCATTAAGCATTATGAATTAATAAAAAGATGCATCGATTTTTCGCCCCCGACATAGCCGATAGTCTCTCTCTTCCCGAGGAGGAGTCGCGCCATTGCGTGCGCGTGTTGAGGCTTGTCGAGGGCGACGAAATCGAGGTGATTGACGGTGCTGGCACCCTCTACCGCTGCCGCATTGTGCTGGCTCACGTCAAGCGTTGCGCTGTGGAGATTGTCTCGCAAGAGGCTTGTGTGCCACACTGGGGCACCAAGATAATGCTTGCCGTGGCGCCCACCAAGAACCTCGACCGCATCGAGTGGATGGCAGAGAAATGCACCGAGATGGGTGTGGACCGCATCACGCCGCTCTTGTGCCGCCACAGCGAGCGCAAGGTGCTCAAGACCGAGCGACTGCACAAGATTCTCGTCGCCGCCATGAAGCAGTCGCTAAAAGCGCAGCTGCCGCAACTCGACGAGCTAACGCCCATCGAGGACTTCCTCGCCGAGGAGAGTGACGCGCAGCGTTTTATTGCCTACTGTGACGAGTCGCTACCTCGTGACGAGCGCAAGTCGCTGGCGCAGGTCTATGACCCCAGCCGCGACGCTGCGGTGATGATAGGTCCCGAGGGCGACTTCGACCCACAGGAGGTGGAAGCGGCACTGAAAGCTGGTTTCGTGCCGGTGACGCTAGGCGAGAGCCGCCTGCGCACCGAGACCGCCGCCCTGATGGCGGTAGCCACGATGCACGTTCTAGGAATAGCTAAGAGTAATTAGGAATAGTTAGGAAATTGACAACTCACAACTGACAACTGATAACTGACAACTGATAACTGACAACTGATAACTGATAACTGACAACTTATAGTATGCTCGATTATCTGAAATCATCATCTACGGGAAATTTCTTCCTCCTAGCGGGGCCGTGTGTTATTGAGGGGGAGGAGATGGCGCTCAGTATTGCCGAGAAAGTGCTGGAATCGACCTCCAGGCTCAATATCCCATATGTGTTCAAGGGCAGCTACCGCAAGGCGAACCGCTCGCGCATCGACTCGTTCACCGGAATTGGCGACGAGAAGGCGCTTAAGATATTGCGCAAGGTGGGCGACACATTCCACATTCCCGTGGTGACCGATATCCACACTCCCGACGAGGCGGCGATGGCTTCGCAATATGTTGATATATTGCAGATTCCGGCTTTCCTGTGCCGCCAGACCGACCTGCTGGTGGCGGCAGCCCGCGCCGGCAAGATGGTGAACATCAAGAAAGGTCAGTTTCTCTCTCCCGAGGCGATGCGCTTTGCCGTGCAAAAAGTCATTGACTCGGGAAACACCGAGGTGGCAATCACCGAGCGTGGCACCACCTTTGGCTATCAGGATTTGATAGTTGACTACCGTGGCATACCTGTCATGCGGCAGTATGCTCCGGTGATTATGGACATCACTCATTCGCTGCAACAGCCTAATCAGAGTGCCGGCGTAACAGGCGGCCGCCCTGAGCTCATCGAGACTGTTGCCCGAGCTGCAATCGCCACTGGCGCCGATGGCATCTTCATCGAGACCCATCCCAATCCCGCCGTGGCAAAGAGTGATGGCGCCAACATGCTGCAGCTCGACTTGCTCGATGGTTTATTGTCACGCCTCACCACACTGAAGCAGGCGATTAACGAAATTGATAATTAATAACACAAAAATTATATAAAACTATGAAAATCAAGAAATTTTTAGTGCTTCTTGCACTGCTGCTTGTTTCGGGCACTGTCTTTCAGGTTGCTGCCCAGAGCGAAGACAAAATCACCCAGGCGGTGATGAAGGTTTATAACGATTATCTCGCTAAGAACCCCAACGATTACAACACGCTGTTCATGCGTGCCAATCAGCTATTCTTCAACGGTGACTACCAGGGCGCTATGAATGATGTGGACCGCACTATCCAGCTCGCTCCTGCCAAGGATACCGAGCTGCTCTTTGACGCTTACATGCTGCGCTCAAAGCTTTATGAGTTGAACCGTAACTACGACGCTGCTCTTGCCGATGTGGACAAGGCCTCTACCATCGACCCCACCAGTCTCGCGTGGGTTGACATGAAAGGCAAGCTTGCTTACGCTAAGGGCGACTTCGATACCGCCGAGACGCAGTTCAAGACCATTCTCCAGAATGTGCCCCGAAATTTTGACGCGATGTATTGCCTGGGTTGCATCGAAGCCGATAGAGGCAATGCCGATGACGCTATGAATTGGGTGAATCAGGCTGTGAAACTGTTCCCTGCCGAGCCGCAGGTGTATATGAACCGCGCTCACGTCCAGGAGATGCTTGGCAAGTATCGTGACGCCAGCGACACCTATCTTATCGCTATGAGTTCTACCGACGACAATGGTGCTGCGATAGGCCAGCTGTTCAACCTTGCCGATGACCACTACGATGATGTGATAGCCTCGTTGCGCAGCGCTACCGACGACAATCCCCGTGTGGGAATCTTCTACCGCGTGTGCTCGGCTATCGCCCTGAAATACAATCATTACGGTCAGGCATTGCGCGACCTCAAGGCTATCACCGACAACAACCTGCTGGAGTACTCAACAATCTATAATGATGAAGCAAAATGCCTCTATCAGCTTGGTGACTATGATCAGGCTTACATCTATGCCAACAAAGCCATCGCCAGCGATGCTACCAATCCCGATGGCTATGTGCAGCGCAGCTTGATAGAGCGCCGCCAGGGCAAGGGAAACAACTTCACCACCGCCATCAACACCCTTGACCAGGCGTTGGTGCTCAACCCCGACTATGCTCCAGCGCTGATTGAGAAAGCACGACTGCTCATTGAGCAGAAGAAGTATAAAGAGGCTCTACCCATCCTCGACAAGGCTGTGGCTGCCGAGCCCGAGAACGCCGAGGCTCTCTTGCTGCGCGGATGGCTCAACAAGACTCATCTCAAGAACGCTTCGGCTGCTACTGCCGACTTCCAGAAGATGCTTGACATTCCCGATGAGGATGTTTCCTCACTGCGTGGCTTTGCGCTCCATGAGCTTAACCGCGACACCGAGGCAACAGCTTGGGCAGAGGAGAAAATCCATGAGGCTTCAGCAACAGGCGGAGAGGCTTATTACTATGCGGCAGCTCTGCAATCGGCGATGGGCAACAAGGCTCAGGGCTTGAAGTATCTTGAGTCATGCCTTGCCAATGGCTATGGCGGTCTCTACGATATCAAGGTTAATGACGCTCCCTATGTGAACCTTAACGCTTTGCGCAGTGAGCCCACGTTTAATATGCTCATCAATCAGTCGCAACTCAACTTCCAGGAGCGATAAACGAAGGCGCTTCGCGCAGTTTAGTGTTTAGAGTTTAGAGCGCGTTGCCTTTAATTACTACACTATCTTCGATAATCGATAAACTGGTGCGAGATGCGAGATGAGAGATGAGAGATGAGAGGTATGAGGTGCTAGGTGAGAGATCTCCGATCCCCGAGCCCCAATCCCCGACCCTCGATCCCCGATAAACGAACAAACGATAAACGAACAACGAATATGTTTGGAGAATTTGGAAAGAAACATCCAGTAATGCTTAATTGCTTGGGTGCCTTGGTAGTGCTGTTTGCAGGACTGTATGCTTTGTATATGCTCATTGACTTGTTCACGCAGCACGGCAAGGAATATAAGGTGCCTAGTGTCACTAACTTGACTCTAGATGATGCGGTTCGCAAAATTGAGGAGGCAGGTTTTGAGTGGGAGATTACCGACTCGCTCTACGATGAGTCGATAAAGCCGGGCATCGTGCTCAAGCAAGTGCCTGGGGGTAATTTTATGGCAAAGAAAACCAACCCCATACGCCTTACCATCAACGCTTTCAACCCCATGATGGTAAATCTGCCGCCACTTGCCGAGACTTCATGTCGTGATGCTGAGAGCAGGTTAAAGAATATGGGATTTAAATATGTGAGCATCGACACTGTGCCCAGCGCCGACCGCGGACTGGTGCTGGCAGTGAAGGTCAACGGGCATCCAGTGACGCCAGGCAGCAAGGTCTCGATTACCGACCAGGTGAGCATTGAGGTTGGCGACGGAAGAATCAACGAGATGCCATTTGACGTGATCCCCGACAACGTGAAAGACTCCTTGCAGCAGAAGCAGCGCGACAAGGCACGCGCCGAGGATAAGGCATTTGGTTTGTAAGTAAAAGTCGAGGGTGTGTCAAAATAGATGAGTCACGCTACGCGTGAGAAATCTCTCAAATTTTTCCAAATCTAACAAATAATTATTTTATTTGAAATCAATAAATTATATTCTGCTTGATTTGAAATGATTTGTTTGATTTCTGCGCGAAGCGCACTAAGTCAGAATTTTGACACACCCTCTTGATGTTTTCTTGGCTATGAGCGACGATAATGAGGACTTGTTAGAAGATTCTGGACTGGAGATTCAGAGCGACTTCAGTGACCCCGACTTCACCGAGAATGGGCGTGACTACTGGGAGCATTACCATTATGTGGTGGAACCAGGGCACGTGCTGCTGCGCATCGACAAGTACCTTGTGGAGCGCATCAAAGGCACGTCTCGCAACCGCATCCAGAACGCCGCCGAGGCGCAGTGCATACGCGTGAACGGCCGCCCTGTGAAGAGCAACTACCGTGTGCATCCCGGCGACGAGATTTCGGTGGTGATGGACCGTCCGCGCTACGAGAACGAGATTATCGCTCAAGACATTCCGCTTAACATCGTCTATGAAGACGACGACCTGCTGGTGGTGAACAAGCCCGCTGGCATGTGTGTGCATCCGGGGCACGGCAACTACGACGGCACGCTCGTCAACGCCCTCGCCTGGCATTTCAAGGACAACCCCGATTACGACGTCACCGACCCGCGCATGGGGCTCGTGCATCGCATCGACAAGGACACCAGCGGTCTGCTCGTAGTAGCCAAGACTCCTAATGCCAAGACGTCATTAGGGCTTCAGTTCTTCAACAAGACCACCAAGCGGCAGTACATCGCCGTGGTGTGGGGCGCCATGAAGGAGCTTGACGGCACCATAGTGGGCAACATAGGGCGCAGCCTGCGCGACCGCCTACAGATGGCGGTGTTCCCCGATGGCGACCAGGGCAAGCATGCCGTGACTCACTATCACACTATCGAGAACCTCAACCATGTGGCGGTGGTGCAGTGCCAGCTCGAGACGGGACGCACACACCAGATACGTGTCCACATGCGCCACATCGGGCATCCGCTCTTCAACGACGAGCGCTATGGCGGCGACAAGATTCTGCGTGGCAACACCTCGTCGAGCTACGCCCAGTTCATTCACAACTGCTTCAAGCTTTGCCCGCGTCAGGCTCTCCACGCCAAGACGCTGGGCTTCGTGCATCCCACCACCGGCAAACAGATGGACTTCGACAGCGACCTCCCCGACGACATGGCAGGACTCATCGCCCGCTGGCAAGACTTCGTCAACAACCAAAAATGACTTTTTATCAAACAATTACAAATGATTACAAACAATTCTTTCTCGGCCAACCACTAATTTACACGAATTTTCACCAAAATAAATAATCCCTGCGTGAGCAGGCTTTGTGACCACGAAGTGGCAGCTTTGTGAGAAAACAAGTTTTGTTGAGGATTTAGTGGCAATTCGTGAAAATTCGTGGTTGTGTTTTCAAATAATCAAACGACCAGAAACGAGCACTCGTCTTTTTTCTAAGATTTTTCTTCGATTGGAAATCACAAATAATCCTAAATGAACCAATATGAACAGCATTTGCACTTAAATGCTATTAAAAACGCCCTAATCGCCTGAAAAATGCACCTCTTAACCTATTGCAGGTAAAAATCTTTATGATTATTTTTGCAAAAAATCGGCTCGCAATGACTATAGTTCAAAAAAATTGACTATTTTTGCATTGTCATGAGTGCCAAGCACTCACACAGAGGCAAAATATCATCAGGAGCCACAGATGCTTCGCCTTGTCAAAATAAATCTGGAAAATTTATAAGTAGTAAGGGCGACGCGCTGAACTAGGTTTTCCTGCCTGACGGCATTGTGAGCAATGCGCACCACTCATCGTGGTGACGCAGTGCCTCACCTACAGGTGTGAGCCGATTTTCTTTAGAGGTGGGTTTTAAAAATTGCTGCTGACATATTTTGATTGATTGCTGAGCAGATTTGGACTCAAATGCGCCGACATAGTAGCGGGCTACAGGTCAAGCAGGTGAGGACAAAGATGCCAGCAAGGAACAAAAGATGGCAGAATAAAACCTAACCATTAGGAATTTTTCAAACCCACCTCTCATTACTACAGGTTTTCCAGAGCCTTTTTGACACAAGAAAGTCATCAAGGCTCACACTTTGTGTGCCTTCTTGAAGACAATTAAAGACAAAAATTTTTGCGGATTATAATCCTTATTAAGGACAAAACCGCGCCACAGAGAGTTGTCAAACGATTAAAAACCAATAACATAACAATAAAAAACCGAGAACAAAATAGGAGGAAGCCGAAAATCATGAAAAGAGTAGGCAATAATATAAATAAATAATATAATGGCTAAGAAATCAATATCATATCAGTCTGTTTTTGGTCACTATAAGACCGAAGAAAACATGGTAACTGCCGCATTGCTTCACATTTTAAAAGAAGGTGGAGAGGATCTTATCAATTATATTTTAGACGCAAGGACACAAGCCTTGCCAAGTAGTGAGATAACAGTATTGTCGCAAGTGAAAGGAGTTGGAAGTGTCCCCGATGCTGTCCTAACAGCCAATTATTCTTTCAAACTACTGATTGAGAGCAAGATAAAGAAAAATGCATTGAAAAATAGCCCACAGGCGAAACAACAGTATCAAGCTCATCTGAAACAATGCCATAAGCCTGGAGACACATTAATATATATAACTCCTGACCAATCACGACCCGCTATGCTAAATGGCATGGAACTGTGGTATAGCTGGAGGGAAATAATGGATCTGCTCGAAGGGTTTAGGCCACAGGACAACAATCCCGTTTTAGAATACCTGATAGGGCAATTCCATATTCTCCTTGAGAACTTAAACGTGTGCGACTTTGTCAAAGACAGAGTCATCATCGTCGGTGGCAATTGGGGCGAACAAGTGGCGCTAGATTATAGTCTATACATATGCCAGAACAGGCGATTTGAAGCTAATGCCAAATACTTGGCTTTTGCATGCAAGAACCGAATTAAATATGTGTTTGAGATTGTGAAAGGACCTCACAACGATGTCGATTTGAGATATTGCCCAGAAGCAGCAAAATATTTGAAAGATAAAGAGCCACTTTATAAGGGCGAATTGCGGCAAGTATTTGAACTTAAACAGCAACAGCAATTAGAACACCCCATCATCAACGACACTATAGACAAGAATGGAAAGCGATGCGCATTCATCAGGAGACAGACTTACACCACTCTTGAAAAAATTGAACAGGCAAAATACACTTCGCAGCTAAGATAAATTAAATAAACAAACAATAGGACCAAGCCGAAAATCCTGAAAAGAGTAGGCAACAATTAATAACAATAATAATTATGGCAAATAGTTTAATTCCTCAGGAATTGGATGACCTAATCCAGGAGTACTTGACAGATGGTGTGTTGACCGAGAAGGAGCGTCAAGTGGTTCTAAGAAAAGCTGAAGGTATGGGACTTGATCGTGACGAGATAGATCTTTACCTTGATGCACAAGTACAAAAAATTGATATGGCTATTGATTCAGCTGCTCGCAAGCAGAAAGGAAAAACATGTCCTTATTGCGGTGGAGCAGTGCCACAATTGGCTGAGAAATGTCCTCATTGTGATGAGCATATCACAGCCCAGGCGAGTGAGGAACTTCAAGAAATATTTGACAAACTTGAAGAGGCTCTTGTTGATATGAAGTCAGGTAGAGAAGCCTCACGAAGCAAAGCTACTGTAGAACGCTATGCACGTAAGGCAAGAATGTACTATGGTAGTAATCCCAAGATTCAAAGGTTATTAGAGGAAATCGAGGATGAAATCTCTGGTACGGAGAAAAGACTTGCAAGTGAAGCAAAGAAAAAAGACTTTATTAGTATTTTGAAAAACAAAGTCACATGGGCAATATTAGCGGCAATTGTCTTTTTCATCATTGGTTTCGGAGCTTGTTCTAGAGGAAGTGATGCCGATCATCGTTCTAAGGATTTTAGGGCTCAAGTGGAAGCTCATCCTGATCATCATAATTTTGGTGACGAGAGTTTGGAATATACACAATTACGAGAAGAAATGATAAAGGCTAGAGATGATGCGGGAAACGAGAATATTAAAGGTGGTATTTTTATTCTCCTTGGAGTTGCTTCTCTTGGATTTGGTGTTGTATCTTCATTAAAGAGAAGAAAATAAAGTCTGTTGAGTTTTTGAAATATATTTAGCACAAGTATTAATTATCAAACACAATATTCTATAATTATTTGAATTTGCTTGGAATAAATAACTAAATATTTATCATATTTTTAATAAAAGTTTCAATCATGGCGTTATTTGGATTTAAGTCTTCGAAAGAAGTTGAAGAAGAGAAGCGCATTGCTGCCCAGCAAGCGGCAAAACAGGCACGAGAAGAAGTTGTACGAAACAATATGACCAACCTAAGTAATTTGAGTAAGGGTAGTCAGGTAAATTTTGTGATTCCTTTCTTCGATGTTTCTGACCCACGCTTTATGGATCAAAGCGTTCCTGTATCAGTTCGTGGTTCTATTGTTTATAGTATAGATGATATGGACATGTTCCGTCAGCTAAATAAGAATGAAGCATATAGCGATGATATGTTCCATAACAAGCTTAAAAGTCAAGTTGCTATGTATGTTAAGAGCGTTGTAAGCAATGCTCCAAGAGAAGCTGGTCTCCCTGCCATGCAACTAGATCAGAAAATTGTGGAGATAAGCGAACTTGTGCACAAGCAAGTAGCTACAAAAGTGGAAAGAACTTTCGGCATCAATGTGCGCTCAATCGATATCGTAAGTCTTAACTACGATAAGAGTAGTCGTAACTATCGTGAACTCAAGGCTTTGACTAGCGACCTTGAACGAGACCGCATGCAAACTCAAAATAGGTTGACTATCAATAATATGGAGCAACAGAGTGACATGAACCTTGAGCTACAACGCATGCAGACAATAGATGCGATGAAGATGCAGATGGAAGATCAACGCGAACGCATGCGCATTCAGCGCGACGGCATTGAGATGAACCAGGAGCAGCTTATCAAGGATGGTCGTTTTGGACGCCAAGGTGGCATGATGGGAGGCAATCCCATGATGGGTGGCCAGCCTATGGGTGGCGGCATGATGGGCGGTCAGCCTATGGGCGGCGGCATGATGGGCGGTCAGCCTATGGGCGGCGGCATGATGGGCGGTCAGCCTATGGGCGGCATGGCAGCACCACCACCAATGATGTCAACACAATACTATGTGGGCATAAATGGTCAACAGATGGGACCTTTTGACATGAACACTCTGAGGCAATATGCTCAATCGGGACAGATGAACGCCCAGACTAAAGTGTGGACTCAAGGCATGCCTCAATGGGCACCAGCAGGGACTGTGCCCGAGCTGGCATCACTCTTTACACAGCAACCAATGGGCACGCCTCCCCCAATGGATGGTGGCACCCCCCCACCCATGGACGGAGGTTCAACGCCAGCTCCCACATTGTAAAACGCAAATAACATCATCATAATATGTCACAAACCCTTAGTGAAATCTTTGAGACTCTAAAACAAGCACGTGAGGGCTATGGCATCCTCGACTTGTTCCCTGCCGAGTGCTCTAGTCTCCTTGACAGTGTACTTGATGATGAGGTGGAGCTCATGCCCTTGTGGTGGATAAACGAGGAACGACAACGCCGTGGCACGGGAGTACCTGTTGACTTGGGGCTCTCGGTGTTGTGGTCGAGCCGTAACGTGGGCGCTGCCAGCGGTGAGCAGCCAGGTCTCTATGTGGGATGGGGCGACACCACTGGCAGGCTCTCCTCAACCGACCCCGACGACTATCCATGTTCTGACCCTCCTGAAGACATTGGTGGCACCGAGCATGATATTGCCCGAGAGATGTGGGCCGAGACTTGGAGATTGCCCACCAGAGCCGAGATGAAAGAGCTCATCCAGAAATGCCAATGGCGATGGACCGTCATCAACGGCAATCCCGGTGCACAGATTATAGGCAAGAACGGCGCAAGCATCTTCCTGCCCGCAGCTGGCGACCGCTATGGCAACGAGTATGAAGACGCCTATTATTATGGGCGATATTGGACATCTGAGCTGCGATGCGACGATGATGACAATCGCCGTGCTTTTTTGCTCGAGTTCAGCCAGATGGGACCAGAGATCGTATCACTTGTGCGCCACATGGGGATGAGCGTGCGTCCAGTCTTAGAAAAATGACTATACAATGGAAGCTATCACACTTAATTACATAAGAGATATTTTAGAGGCTTACGCTCAAAAACTCAGCGATGTTGACTCTACCGATAAGGAGACTTGGCTACAGGAGGTTAAGAACACAAGAAGCGAGTTTATGGAATGCATGCGCTTGTTGAGCTCAATCTATCCCGAGCTTCTACAAGTGAACATGCCCGACTTCATGGATGACGAGGACCTTCAAAAACTTGGTGAACGATTGAGTGCAAACTCTAGTCGCAGATTTGCTCTTGACTATCTCGCCACGGCAAGTTGCCTTAGCGATGTTGTGAACGGTGAGGTTATTGAGACACCGGCATTTGTGCCCTGGCAGGACGAAAACAACGACAAGCAGAACTTCGTCATAAACTACACCAACAGCAACAAGCGTGAAGCAAAATCGGCATTGTGTACTCTTGTGCTGAACATGATGCTATCGCTGCCTGTGAGAAAAGTGCTGCTCAACGTGTTTGACTTCAACATGACCGGATTGGCCGATGGACTCACCACTCGTTTGGAACCCGAACTGTTTCACGATGAGATTGTCTTCAACTATGAGACTGCTGGTCCCAGAATCAGACACCTGCTGGAACACATGGCAATGGTGATGAAGAAATATGGTGACCTCGTGGCTTACAACTCACGCAACAATGAGATAGCATTGCCCTATGAGATAGTAATCCTCAATTGCTATCCTTACAACATGGATAGCTACATGACCGAACTGATGCCACTCTTTGAGAATGGTCCAAAATGTGGCATCTACTTCATCGTGCTCAACAACACCGATTACTCGCTGCGCAACAAAGAAGATCAACAACTGCTTGACATTCATAACTATCAAACTATAGAATTGCCATCGGAACGCAACAAAGATGCCATAATAAGATATACTCCATTCAGCGAAATTCCGCTTATTGCCACAGAGTGCTTCAACTACCTTAATTCGGAATGTGCTAAGAAACCCAAAAGAGAAGTTATTAAGCAAGACTTTGTTAGGGTTGCAAGCACGCCTTATCTGCCTGTAATGTCAGAGATGAGCGTATCAGTTGGATTGGATATAAACACCAAGGAAGAAGTGATAGTTCGTTTCAATTCCAAAGATTATCTGCATTCCTTCATACTTGGACAGTCGGGTTCAGGAAAATCGGTGCTTCTCAATAACATTATCACATCGGCTATAAATAAATATGCTCCTGAAGACCTGATGCTTTATCTAATGGACTTCAAGGGGGTGGAGTTTAATAAATATAAGGGTATCAAACATGCCAAGGCGGTACTTGTAGATAACAGCGACCCACAGATGACAATTGAGATTTTGCGAGAACTTAAAGAGGAGAACCGCAAGCGTGTGAAACTGTGGCAAGCCGAGGGGGTGGCAAATATTGATGGGTACAACAAAAAACATCCTGATGCCAGGATGCAACAAATTCTGTTTGTCGCTGATGAGTGCCAAGTGATGTTCAGCAAAGCGGATGGCAGTAGTCTCGGTTACAAGATGCAACGTGAGATAGCCGACATTGTAAATATCATTGCCACTCAGGGCCGTAGTCAAGGCATCCACATGCTACTCGCCACTCAAACCCTTTCTGAGACCGACATATCTGGACAGGTGCTAAACAACCTTACAGACTGCTTCCTGCTAATGAGTGCGCCAGCCGACTCTAACCTGTTAGTTCCCGATAGCAGCGACCTTACCGAGAAGCAACCTGTTGGAGAGTTTTGCTATTACCATAAAAAAGGACTTGTGTCGCATGTGCAATCTTTCTTCGCTACTGATGAAGAATTGGCAGAGGCCATTTTCGCTTCGCAGTTAAAAGCCAAAGACAATACCAGCAATGGTGGGGCATATTTCCGAGGTTCAGATAAGTGGTATCTTGAAGATGACAAAGCACTAATCATTAAAGAAAGCACAAAGGCCCCTATTGCTGCTATAGGCCACAACATTGGGCTCAATTCACTGCTAACAACAATAAAACTCCAACAAGACTTCAATGAGAACATCCTTTTCTTTGGAATAAACAAAGAAGAGCAGACCGTGGGTGCTACTATCAACGCCCTTCTATCGCTGATGATATCCTATCGCCAACTCGACAAGTCATGTGACTTCAAGGTCATTGATTGTCTTAATGACGAAACAACCCGTTATCGTGCTCTTCTTGAGCAAATGCAGAGCTATGGACTTTGCCAGATTGTGGAGAGAAATCAAAGTGGAGAACTACTAAAGCAATTGGTTGAGGACATCTGCAATCAATGCGCAACGCCAACAATTCTTACTATAATAAGCAGCGAGCGATTTGCCGAAATGAAGCGCAAAAGTCCATTACCTGAAATGCAGCAAAACGATGACTTTGACCCAGATAATGATGTGATAAGTCTTGACATGGGAGCATTGTCGGCCCTTAATGGTGAAAGCACTAACTTTGACGCATCTAAGATAAACAGTTATCCTGAGGCATTGAAATTCATTCTCGATGAAGGACCTATGCAAGATGTGCATGTCCTGCTGCAAGTTGACAAGCCCGAGAATATTCTCTTTGAGGGAGAATATTGCACTGATGCTACCGACAAATTCAGTCATAAGGTGATTTTGCGCTCTGAGAACAAATTTATCTTGCCACTACGATTCAGCGAGGAAATTGATGTGGAAACATTGGGTGAGGAAGAGGAAAGATTGCGTGCCTATTATTATCCCGAGAATGGCAAACCTCAACTTTTTACTCCGTTCTTAATGCCAAAATCAAATGAAATAATAAATAAAATAATAACACAATAGCTATTATGGGTTCTGCAGATAGTTCAATGAAAAATATCTCCCAAGTGGAGAATTATGCTAAAAGTTTGCAACAAGTCGGTCAGCAGGTTGAACAAGTGTTTGACAAGCTGAAGCGACAGACAGATCAAATAGGCCAAAACTGGTCTGATTCACAATTTAACGAATTCAGAGCACAATTCAACGAAAGTATTATAAAGCAGATAAAAGGGACTTGCCAAACACTGCAAAGGCTATCAAATTATACCAAGAAACAATGCGAGTTCCACCGAATGTCGCAACAACACAAACTATAAATGATGGTATGTACTACGAATTTACAGCAAGCCGGGTGTCGGGTGACGGGAATGCGGTGTTCCCCGATAAGTTGATAATCACTGACGATGGTGTTACCTACCGCAAGGGGCGGGTGATTGGCTACAAGGAGATTAAGATAAGGCATAGTGCCATAGGCAGTGTGTCGCTCGACAAGCATCTACTCTTTGCCGACATAATCATTGAGACTAATGGCGGTCAGAGAATCACGGCTCGCGGTTTCTCTCGTAGCGACGCTAACATGATTAGGGATTTGCTTGACTAATTCCCGATCGTTCAAAAATTTACGATATTTATCACTTGAAAGTCTCGTCTCATAAATTGTTTGTAATTGTGGTTAATTGTTTGAAAAAAAGAGTTTTTTAGCTACCTTTGCACTGATTTATGAAGACTAGCCACAAAATATTGTTTGCGTTCTTGCTGCTTGTCGTGGTTGCTGGCGTGGCAAGTGTTTACGGTGATGTCAACGGCGACGGCTCGGTGACCAGCGCCGACATCACAGCCGTTTACAACTACCTGCTCACTGGCGATGACACCTACCTCAGCACCTGTGACGTGAACGGCGACGGCTCGATTACCAGCTCCGACATCACCGCAATATATAATGTGCTGCTAGGTAACTAAGAAATAAAGAAATAGTCACGTTAAGCAAGCGCCGCACGGTTTCCGTTGCGGCGCTTGTTGTTTTCGGGGGTCGGACGGGTCGGACAGGTCGGACAGGTCGGACAGGTCGGACAGGTCGGACAGCCTCTGGCTGGGCGTTTTTGACGCGGTTCTCGGAAAAAGTGTGTTTTTTAGGGTTAAAAAACTCAGAAAAAGTGTATTTTTTGCTTGCTTATTTCGTGGAAAAAGTGTATTTTTGCGGTGTTGAAAATTAAGAAAAAGCGTTAACAATATGTTATACAGGAAGATACAAGCAGCACTAAAGGACTATTTCTCGTTGGAGTCAAACAAGGTCTTGATCATTGATGGTGCACGGCAGGTTGGAAAGTCTTTTATCATCAGGCATGTGGGGCAGGAAATGTTTGAGAACTACATAGAGGTAAACCTTCTTGAGGATGCTAATGGTGCCCGTTTTTTTGAATCAGTAAAGACTCCCCAAGATTTTTATCTACGTCTTAGCGCTATTGCTGGTGGCCGCTTGGGTGAGAGGAGCAAGACTCTGGTGTTTCTTGACGAGATTCAGGCCTATCCGCATCTGTTGACCATGCTCAAATTCTTGAAGGCCGAGAACCGCTACACTTATATCGCCAGTGGCTCGTTGCTTGGCGTGGCTTTGTCGCAGTCGGTGTCGATTCCCATGGGAAGCATTCAGGTGCGTCACATGTATCCGCTTGACTTTGAGGAGTTCTTGATTGCAAATGGATTTGGCAAGGAAATCATTGATTATATGAGAGACCAATTCTTGCAAGAGAAGACGCTTGATGAAGGAATGCATGCCAAGGTGCTTGACTTGTTTAAAAAGTATCTGCTTGTGGGTGGAATGCCCGATGCCGTGAATGCGTTTCTGGAACAAATCGACATAGTGGCAATAAGGGACATTCAGGCCGAGATACACCGTTATTATGGCGCCGATGCGTCGCAATATGACAAGGATAACAAGTTGAAGATTAGGCGTGTTTACGATATGATTCCTTCTAATTTGGAGAACAAGCGCAAGCGCGTCTTTGTCAATCAAATAGAAGGGAAAGCAGGAAAGCGCTTCAGCGATTATGCCGAGGAGTTTGATTATCTTATTCAGGCAGGAATCGCACTTGAGGTGAAAGCCGTGTCACAGCCAAAGTTCCCATTACTGGAGTCGAGCAGGAAGAATCTGTTGAAATTGTATCTCAACGACGTAGGAATCCTGACGGGCCTGCTTTATGGCCGCAATATAGGTGCTGTGCTTGACGAAGAGAGCGGCATCAACCTTGGCTCGGTATATGAGTCGGTTGTCGCTCAAGAACTGAATGCTCATGGCCACGAATTATATTACTATGACAACAAGAGGAATGGCGAAGTTGACTTCCTTGTAGAGAGCGACAAGCTATTGTCGGTTGTTCCCATTGAAGTGAAATCGGGCAAAGACTACAAGGTGCACAGTGCTTTGAATGCATTTGTCGATAATGCTGAATACAATATCAAGAAATCCTTGGTGTTGTCTAACAATCGTGATATTTATACTGAAAATGGTATCACCTATATGCCCATCTACTATGTCATGTTCCTCTGATTCTCCAATGAAGACTTTTTCCAAAATATTGTTTGCGTTCTTGCTGCTTGGCGTGGTTGCTGGCGTGGCGATTGATGCGCACGCCTATACTCGCGTGAAGCGCATCAAGCAGGGAATCTTCCTCTACAGCAACTGGGACGCACCTTATCTCACTGTTGACACATGCCTCGACATGTCGGTTACCGAAGCTATTGTTCCCGATGTAGTCACCTGGTGTGGCCGCGACTATGGTATCGCTGAGATTGGTCCTAATGCATTTCGCGGTTGCCGCAATCTTGTGAAACTTAATATTGGAACTGCGTTAAGGATTCTTAAAGGTGCACTGCTTGACTGTCCAAACCTGCGGGTTATTATAAGCAACAACAAGATTCCTCCTTTGCTCGAAAACCAGCACCCCTTCTATGGTAGCAAGTGGGAAGAGGTGATTGAGCCCTACCACACCTTGACCACAACCATTGTGGTGCCAGAAGGGTGCGAAGATGCCTACCGCAAAGCGCCTGGTTGGAAAGAGTTTAGGACTATCCAATCGTATGAGCCCGACGGCAGAGAGTTGCACATCGATGAAATTGACGTGCAGATCAATAATCTCGAAAGTAAGCTTGAAAGGTTAGAGCAGGAAGCCGCTAGAATCCGAAAGGAAATTGAAGCGCTGCGCAATGCCAAGTCGTCAAAATCAGTCAGCGACGATTAGAAAGTTCTTCATCCTTTCGAGCTTTGTAACTATCTCATTCTCATAATTGCTGCAATGCTCCTTGAGCGCATATTCTATCTCGGCCAGCTCTTTGCTGGTAAAGCGGTTGCGTATGCTGTTCATGTAGCCTGGTATCTTTCGCTCGCCACTGAGCGACAGAGAATGCCAGTCCATCCACAAGTATTCAACGTCGCTCAAGGTATCGATGTGTTCCTTAAGGTGGGAGGCGACGTTGGCAGCATCGACAAGCTGTAAACCATCGTTAATAGCGTTATTGACAAGTCGCTCGCGCTCGTCGATGGCTTCTTGCACTTTGAGAAGCTGCGTATTGGAAGCGTTGAGTGAGGCAATGGTATCGTTGAGCCCGCCAAGGTGTCCACGCAAGCTGTCTTGCTGCATCTGTCCTTGCTCTATCTTTGAGGAGGCATGGTTCAATGCGTTGCGCAGTGAGTCAACCTGTTGTCGTGCCTGATTATCCTGCACAACTATATTGCTTGAGTCTTTGCTGCTGAGTTTAATGGCAAGTAATGAGATAGCTGTGATTAATCCTGCTACCGACAGCGCTGCCAGTGCTATGCCTATGTTTCGACGGCGTGTTTTGCGCCTGCTTAAATCGCTTTTCAGCTCGTTGATGCTCTGGTATCGCTCATCAATAGGGAGAATGCATTTCTCTGTCACCTTTTTGTAGTCTTTTCCTAGATTCATCTGTCTCAGCACGAGCCCTAGGCTGTAGATGTCGTTGCGCACATCGGGCTGACTTGTGGAAGCTTGCTCGGGTGCCATATACTGCTTGGTGCCGGCAGGCTGTTTGAGGATGGCGTGTACATCGGTGTCGGCAAGTCCAAAGTCGATGATTTTCACGTTCTTGCCATTGGTGGTCACCATGATGTTGCTGGGTTTGATGTCGCGGTGCGCGATGTCGTGGGCATGGATGTGGGCGAGGGCGTCGAGCAGTTGCCCCGCCGCATGCAGGCGCTCGCTGCGTGTGGTGTCGCCTTCGAGCCATTTTTTCAGGGTTACACCTTCCACCCATTCCATAATTATGCATTGCCCCAGGTCTCCCAGCGTCTCCATTCCCATGGCTTGTGCCACGCCCGGATGCTGAAGCTGCATCATGATGTCAAACTCTTTGTTCAGCATCTCCTGATACACGAGTTTGTCGCGCACTTCATCGTTGAGCGACTTGAGCAGATACCACCTGCCATATCGCTTGGCGCGGGTGAAGCAGTTGTAGCCGTGAGGCTCCAGATGCTCAAATTGCGTGAAGTCGGAGCTCACGCCTTCGAAGCCGTCTTCCAAGTATTCTGATGCCGATGAGGAAGCCATGGTTCACAGTTTATAGTTTATAGTTCAGAGTTTATAGTTAATAGTTGACAAGTTAACAAGCAGTTTGTTATCAGTTGTCACTTAACACTTTGTACTTAACACTTTGTACTTAACACTTTGTAAATCGAGAGCATGGCATTGCCATTTTATGATAATCTTATCCCGAACTCGCGTTCATAGCGAGTAGGAAAAAAAATAATATTTGTTTCATCGTAATGCGTTTTTTGTTAGTTACTGCAAAAATAATCATTTTTCTTGTGATGGCAAAAAATGATGAGTTTTTTGTCTTTTTTTACATCTTTTGCTATGAAATGAACGAAAAATGTGTTATCTTTGTAGAAAAAGATTATATCATGAAAAAAGTTACATTATTTCTTCTTGTTTGCGTCGCGGCATTCAGCATGATGGCGCAGGAGTTTTGGTTGGGTGCCGACATCAGCGGCACAAGTGCGCTGGAGCGTTTTGGAGTGAAACTCTATAACAACGCTGGTGAGGAGCGCGACAATATCACGCTGATGCGAGAGTTGGGGCTTAACGCGGCGCGGTTCAGGGTGTGGGTGAATCCTCGTGGCGGCGAGTGCGACATGCACGACGTGCTGGCGATGGCTAAGCGAGCACAGGCGCAGGGCATGGCGATAATGATTGACTTCCACTACAGCGACTGGTGGGCTGACCCCGGCAAGCAGAATATTCCCGCCAAGTGGAAGAATTATAACTACAAGCAGATGAAAAGTGCCCTCGCCAAGCACACCACCGAGACGCTGCGACTGTTAAAAGACAATGGCATAGATGTAAAGTGGATACAGATAGGCAACGAGACCACTTACGGCTTCCTGTGGCCTATGGCTCACACCCCCGAGAACATGAAGCAGTATGCGGGTCTCACTGAGGCTGGCTATAAAGCAGCTAAAAAGGTGTTCCCTAAAGCCACCTGCATCGTTCACCTTGACGCCGCTTGCGACATCGACCGTTACCACACCATCTTCAACGGACTGAAGAAATACAAGGCGCATTTCGACATGATAGGCGTGAGCGTTTATCCCTATTGGGACATGGACGCCGGGCTCACCAAGAGCGAGGACGAGACTCTGGAGCGCGTGATTGAGAACATCAACACCTTGAGCAAGGAGTACAGCTGCCCAGTGATGATAGTGGAGACTGGCTACGAGGCGAGCCGACCAGAGGAAGGCAAGGCATTCATGACCAGACTCATTGACGCTGCCCACAACCGCACTGGTGGCAACTGCCCAGGAGTGTTCTACTGGGCTCCCGAAGCCGAAGGGCACTACCCATTAGGAGCCTTCCAAAACCACCGCCCAACGGTGATAATGGATGCGTTTAGAGCTAAGTGATAAGTGTTAAGTGTTAAGTGTTAAGTGTTAAGTGATAAGTGTTAAGTGCTAAGTGTTAAGTGATAAGTGTTAAGTGCTAAGTGTTAAGTGCTAAGTGTTAAGTGATAAGTGATCTAGATTTTCTAGAAATTCTGGACTATCTAGATAATCTAGGAAAAAGAAAAAGACTAAAAATTAATAATTAATGAAGATTTTACACACTAGCGATTGGCATCTTGGCCATGTGCTCTATGGCTATGACCGCACCGAGGAGCAAATTGCGATGCTCAATCAGATTAAGGAAATTATTAAGAGCGAGACCCCCGACGCGATGGTGCTCAGCGGTGACGTTTACCACACCTCGCAGCCCAGCTCGGCGGTGCAGACAATGTTTAACGATGCCATTATGGCGATGCACAATGCATGCCCCACGATGACCATTATCATCACCGCCGGCAACCACGACAGCGGCAGCAGACATGAGATTTTCCAGACTCCGTGGCGAGAACTCAAAGTGTTTGCTATTGGAAACATCGACAAAGAGAATCTTGACAACCACATCATTGAGGTGCCTGGCAAGGGATGGGTGGTGGCAGTGCCCTACGCCTATGAGCGCACTATCCCCGACGGATTTTTCCAGCAACTGCTCGACATGGTGAGTGAAAAAAACACCGAAAACCTGCCAGTGGTGATGATGGCTCACACCACCGTCGAGGGCTGCAATTTCACTGGCCATGACCAGATTGGTGAACGCACGGTGGGAGGTGTCGATGCCGTGCCACATGAGGCACTTGGCAATGGATATGACTATCTTGCCTTAGGACACATCCACCATGCGCAGTTTATCCACGACACAGGGCATCGCATGCGCTACAGCGGCTCACCGCTGGCAGTGAGCTTTGACGAGACTTACGATCACAGCGTCTCGATAGTTGAGATCCCCAGTCGTGGCGATGAGCCACTTGTTAAGACCATAACCATCGACAATCCCCGTCCACTCGTCACACTCCCCATCGAGGGGTTGGCAACCTGGGAAGAGGCTAAAGAGCTGCTTAAGAGCTATCCGAGTGACATCCAGGCACGGTTGCGACTTAATGTTGAGGTGGAGGATTTCCTGCCTGCTGGCGCCAACGAAGAGGCTGATGCTATTGCCAGCGGCAAGCAGTGCCGAGTGTGCTTTATCAACGCCAAGCGTCCTGAGCAAGAACGCGCTAAAGGTGAGGCACTCACCGTGCAGGAGTTGCAGGAGATGTCACCTCTTGACCTTGTAAAACGTTACGCTAACGACAAGAATGTCGCGTTTGACAGCACGATGGAAGACATGTTTAACGAAGTTATCACAGCACTACAACTAGAAGAAAGGAATTAACAATGAAACTGCTAAAACTCATTATTCACAACATTGCATCAATCACCGATGCTGAAATCAACTTCGAAGCGCAACCATTGGCATCGAGCGAGGTGTTTCTTATCACTGGCAAGACAGGGTCAGGAAAATCTACTATCCTCGATGCCATCTCGTTAGCACTTTTCGCCACCACTCCACGCCTGAAGAACACACAGATGCAGGGCAGTAGCCCCGAAGACGAGAAGATAAAAATCAACAGTCCCTTGCAGCTGATGCGTCGTGGCACTGGCGAAGCGTGGGTGAAGCTGGCTTTCTTGGGTAATAACGGCCTCCACTACGAAGCCGAGTGGAGCGTTGCGAGAGCCCGCAAGAAAGAGACAGGAAAGATTCAGTCCAAGAAATGGTCATTACACATAGTGGAGCAATCTCGCGACCTCATTAAAGATAATGATATCATCAGCGAGATTAATAGTGCCATTGGTTTAGATTTCAATCAGTTTTGCCGCACAACCATGCTGGCACAGGGCGAGTTCACCAAGTTCCTCAACAGTAAGGATGATGAGAAGAGTGCCATCCTTGAGAAGATTACTGGAGTGAATGTGTATTCAAAGATTGGCGCGAAGGTGTTTGAAATGACAAACATCAAAAAAGACGCTTATCGCCAAGCCAATGATAGAGTCAGCCAAGTGGAAATCTTGAGCGACGAGCAACTGAATGATATAAACGAGCAACTTGACCAGTTAAATGCCGAAAACGCCAATCTTGTTAAGCAGCGCGAAACGGTTGACGGTAAGAAAAAATGGCTCGAGGACATGGTTACAAAAACCAGAGAAGCCGCAAAATCCAACGAAGAACTTAAAGAGGTAAGGCAGCAGGTGGAGAGTGACGACTTCAAGCAGCGAGATGCTTTGGTCAACGACTGGAACGCAACCGCCGAGGCGAGAACCTGGCTGAGAGAGAAAAATGCCGCCGCAATGGCTCAAGAGGGCTTGAAGCAAGAGATGGCGCACCACCAAGCCACTTTCATGTCGCTCAAAGAAGGGCTGTTGGCACTAGAGAATGGCATCAATACACAAAATACTATCCTCAACGAGAATCGCAACAAGATTGCCGAGCAGAGCGATAGGAAAGAGGTATATGCTGGCTATTTGGCGATTAACGAGAAGCTAAACAACCTGCACGAGTGCAAAGAAAGAATAGAAAAAGAGCAGAAAACTCTTGATAAATCTACAGTACTGCTAAATGGTGACCTGAAAACAGTCAAGGAAAAAGCCGAAAAGGAGTATAAAGACAAGAACGATGACTTAAAAGCTAAGCAAGACGCTCACGCCACGTTGGAAAAAGAGCTTGAGGCATGCCACATCGCCGAGCTGCGCAAGAAACAGACTGAGTTGACCACTGCTCGGCACGACATTGGCACAGCCAAACTCATGCTTGAGAATTGTAAAGAAGCCAAGCAACAAGTGAGCCAAAAAACTGAAGCTAAAAAGGCTATTGAGAAGGCTGTTGAGGAACTGAAAAACAATCTCAGCGGTCTTGCGCAAGTTGAGAAGGAAGCTACAATTGCGCGTGACGCAAAACGCTTAATGCATGACAAGTTGCGTGAAGGGGTGGAGGAATGGGCAAAGAATATTCGTTCTAAATTAGTGGTTGGGGATAAATGCCCTGTGTGCCAGCAAGAAATAAAAAGCGCTATGCCTCATGAGGCAGAGATTGACAGCATTTTTGTACAAGTCGAGAGTGAACTGAAAGATGCTGAAAATGCGTTGGAGATAGCTGTCGGCAACCGCAACAAGTGTGAAGCCGACATCAAAGCACAAGAAGAAATGATGAAGCGTGTAGTGCGGGAAATCAGTACAGCACAAGAGTATGGTGCAGCTCAGGAGAAGAAGGCTCTTGATGCTTGCCGCAACTGTGGAGTAGATGTTATTGACGCTACTACTCCTCAGAGTCTCGATGAGAAGGATAAACGACTCGTGCGAGAGATTGATGGGGTGAAAGAAAGACTCGTGCAAGCCGAGAAAATTGAGCAAGCCGAGAAAGCGGCACGCAAAGCGAGCGCAGATGCTCGCAACCTGCTCGACATTGCAAAGCAAAATCTCGACAAGGCCGATGCCGCAATCACAAAATGCAAGAGCGACATTGATACGAGTGACCGAGTTATCAATGACAACAAGGATCAGATTGCCGAATTGAGCAATAAGATTTCGGTTTTGCTATCAACCACTAAGTGGGAGCATAACTGGAAAATAGAGACTATGGCGTTTGCTGACGAACTCAAACAGTCGGCGTTGGCTTATAACTCTCTAGTAGAAAACAGTCAAAAGCTTCAAGTTGAGCTGGAACAAAGCAGGAAAGAATGTGCCAACGTGCAAGAGGCTCTCGAAGCCATCGTGGCGATAGTGCCGCAATGGAAGGATGTGGTGCCTACGGTTGCCATTGAAGTCAATAACTTGCTCACAAGTGCCAATAATCTGCGCTCGCAAGTGGCTGCCAATCAACAGCAGATTGGTAGCGAAACTAACCGTGAGAAGGAGCTGACGGCAAATATTGAGAATTTTATTGAGAAAAATGCTGCTTTCACTGTTGAACGCCTTGTGTCACTCTCTGTCCACGAACAGCAGAGCATATCAGCTATGCAAAGAGACCTTCAAGACGTGAAAAACAGGGTAATAGCTTGTGAAACTGCCGTTAAATTAAAAAACAAAGAGCTTGATGCCCATCGCGCCAGCAAACCGACACTCGATGAGAATGACACAGTGCCGTCACTTGCCATTAAAATCGATAGTATCAACTGCGAACTGTCGGAGATTGGTCAAAAGATTGGCGCAATAAAGCAGCAAATAGAGACCGATGAGAATAACAAGAAACGGCTAGGCGAACTCATTGCTGAGAGAGACAGCCAGAAAATGGTGTTTGAGCAATGGGATAAGCTCAACAAACTCATTGGTGACGAGACAGGTAAGAAGTTCCGCACTATAGCTCTGAGTTATATACTTGAGAATTTGATTTACTCGGCTAACGGTTATATGCGCACGCTCACTGACCGCTACCGCCTAAAGGTGGAGCCAGGCACCTTTGTGATAAGTGTTGAGGATGCTTATCAGGGATATGCGTCGCGGGCCGCAAGCACCATTTCGGGTGGCGAGAGCTTCCTTGTGTCGCTGGCTTTAGCACTCGCCTTGAGCGATATTGCAAAGCGGCTACAAGTCGATATGCTCTTTATCGACGAGGGATTTGGCACGCTAAGCGGCGAACCGCTGCAAAACGCCATCAATACCCTGCGTACGCTTCATAACGCTACTGGCCGTCAAGTGGGAATAATCAGCCATATCGAGGAACTGAAAGAGAAGATTCCAGTGCAGATTCAGGTCAACCAAGAAGGCAACTCATCAAGCAGCACTGTCACCGTAGTGGGGAATTAGGGGAGAGGTTTCTCGAACGCCGCGTGTGCGGCGCAATAAACTAACTAGCAGCAGTCACAAATTTTTTTAATTCCTCACTTCTTTTACTCGCAGCTCCCAGAATGCTACTGCCGAGGCTGCGGCGACGTTGAGGGAATCAACGTTGTGGCTCATGGGGATGCGCACCACATAGTCGGTCTGCTCTATGGTGTCCTGGGGCAGACCGTCGCCTTCGGTGCCCATCACTATCGCCAGATGAGGCTCGGCGGCGAGGGCGGGGTCGTCGAGAGAGATTGATTTGTCGGTCAGTGCCATCGCCACAGTCTTGAAACCGAGAGTATTGAGACTTTGGATAGGCTCTTCAATCCAAGTCCAGGGCACTAGGAACACCGAACCCATCGACACCCTTACGGCACGGCGGTTCAGCGGGTCGCAACTGGTGGGTGTGAGCAGCACCGCGTCAATGCCAAGCGCCGCAGCCGAACGGAAGATGGCGCCGATGTTGGTGGTGTCGGTTACGCCATCAATTACCACAACGCGGCTAGCATTACGGCACACTTGCTCCACGCTAGGCAGCATGGGTCGCCGCATGGCGCACAACACGCCTCGGGTGAGAGTGTATCCTGTGAGCTGAGCAAGCAGTTCGCGCTCGCCGGTATAGACTGGCACATCTCCGCACCGAGCGATTATAGCTGCGGCATCGCCCTCGATGTGCTTGCGCTCGCACAGCAGTGACAGTGGCTCGTAACCTTCGTTGAGCGCCACGTCAATCACTTTGGGACTCTCGGCGATGAAGATGCCTTTCTCGGGTTCCAGACGGTTGCGCAGCTGCGCCTCGGTGAGAGTGCCAAACACCTGCACCCCCTCATGCTCAAGCGATGTGATCTCAATTATTGCCATTATTTATGATTTTTAGCCACAAAATTACAAAATCATCGCTTAACGGCAAAAAAGCGGGCATCATTTTGGCGATTTCAAAAAAAGGCTGTAATTTTACACGTTCTTTTAAAACGATAATATTATGGCACACACCTGTGAGAATTGCAAATTCCGAGCTCGTTACGACAAGAATCCCAAGTCGCTGCTTGGCCGCTTCTGGCGCTGGCACATCAACTTCTGCCCCGGTTGGAAAGCGTTCTTCACCAGCCAAGGAGAGGAAAAGAAGGCCGAGCTAAGAGAGAAGTATAATTTCAATAAGTACTAATCTCTTCAATGTGATTATGAACGATAGCAATATCATTATCTATCAAACTGAAGACGGGCAGACTCAAGTTGATGTCCGTATGGAGAACGACACCGTTTGGCTCTCCGCAGGTCAGATGTCAATGTTGTTTGACAGAGAGGAATCAAACATCAGAAGGCATATTCTTAATGTTTTTAAAGAGGGAGAGCTTAAACGAGAGAATAACGTGCATTTTTTGCACGTTAATGGTGTGAAGAAACCAGTTCCATTCTATAGCCTCGATGTCATCATATCAGTTGGTTACCGTGTTAAGAGCAGGCGTGGTACAGCTTTCCGTATTTGGGCAAGCAAAGTCCTTAAAGACTATCTCATCAAGGGCTACGCCATAAATGATCAAATCCGTCGTGAGCAGATTGGCGAGTTGCGTCAGTTAGTACAAATGGTGGGGCGCACGCTTGAGCATCAGGAATTGATTTCAAACGAAGAAAACAAGGCTTTGCTTGACATTGTTGTTGATTATACCTATGCACTTGACACTCTTGACGATTATGACTATCAGCGCATTAAGGTGGGTGAGACCACTCAAGAGGAAAAGTTCCGTGCGACCTACGATAACGCGATGAGTGTCATCGAGACCTTACGCAACAAGTTTGGTAATAGCTCTCTCTTTGGAAACGAGAAAGATGAGTCGTTCAAGAGCAGTATAGGACAAATATATCAAACCTTTGGTGGCGAGGAACTTTATCCTAGTGTAGAGGAAAAAGCTGCTATGTTGCTATATTTGGTAACAAAAAACCATTCATTCAGCGACGGCAACAAGCGCATTGCCGCCACGCTTTTTCTGTGGTTTCTCAATAATAATGGCATACTATATCGTGAGGATGGAAGCAAGCGTATAGCCGACAATACATTGGTTGCCTTGACACTGATGATTGCCGAAAGCCGTACCGAGGAAAAAGACGTAATGGTTAAGGTCGTGACAAATCTCATAAATCCAAAGAATTAACTCAAAACATAATAGCAATGAAGAAAATCTTAACATTAGTGATTTTAGCTGTCTTGGCACTGGGTGCTAACGCTCAGCTCAAGAAAGTCTATGACGAGACTATCAACCCTATGGAGCAGATTGACAAGGCTATTGCTCAAGCTGCTGAGCAGGGCAAGTTTGTGATTTGCCAGGTGGGAGGCAACTGGTGTCCGTGGTGCCTGCGCTTCGCCGATTTCATCACCACTGATGAGGAAATTGCCAAAGTTGTTGATGACAACTTCGTGTATATCCATGTCAATTACAACCCACGCAACTCGAGTAATGAGGCGCGCGACAAATCCATGCTCCAGCGTCTGAATAATCCAGGTCGGTTTGGCTATCCAGTGTTTGTGGTGCTTAATGCCAAAGGCGATGTGCTTCACATCCAAGACTCCAGCTTCCTTGAAGAAGGCAAGGGCTATAATAAGGAGAAAGTACTGCGCTTCTTCAACAGCTGGACCCCTCAATCTGTTGAAATGCAGTGATATGGATATTGAGCAAGTAAGAGAATTTGCGTTAAGTCTCCACGAGCAGGTTACCGAAGACTTGTTTGCAGAGAATTGGGTGTCGTGGCGCATTGGCGGCAAGTGGTTTATGCTCATGCAGCTCGATGCTCCCGAGCCGCGCGTCGCCGTCAAGTTGCCTCCCGAAGTGGGAATAGAGCAGCGTGCCCTCCACAGCGGCGTGCGTCCTGCCTATCACATGAACAAGACACACTGGAATGACTTGTACTTGAACGACCTTCAAGCAAACCTTGTGAAAGAGTTGATTGCAGAGTCCTTCTCTTTGGTAGTAAGCAAGTTGCCCAAGAAAGTAAAGGAGCGATTATGATTGAGAGGCAAATCATAAAGACCAATGCCGATGAAGCGCTGAGGCGCCTGTATGAGACGGCATTTCCCGAGGAGGAGCAGATTCCCTGGGACGACTTGATGCATCTTGTCGATGCCATGCCGCTTGACTTCACTGCCTATTATGATGGCGACAAGCTGCTTGGGTTTACTATCGTCTATCCTCGCAAGTCGTTCAACTGGTTCTGGTACTTTGCCGTGCCTGTGGAGTTGCGAGGCAAGGGAGTGGGGCAGAAGATTCTTTCACAGCTGATAGAAAAATACAAGGACGGCACCAATATCCTTGACATGGAAAGCCCCGAGCAGGTGTGCGAGAATCAGGCGGTGCGCCGTCGCCGCCACGATTTCTACTTGCGAAACGGATTCCGCGACACAGGAGTGGGACGTTCGTTTGGCGGCATAGACTATACAATCATGATAATGGGCGAGAGCACCTTCACCATGAAAGATTACGACGACATCATTGCCGAACTCCGCTTGTTTTGGGACGCGATGCCTAAACCTGAATTTTAAATCTTAAGCGAGATAGTGGTATGAACATCGAGGAATTTCGTGAATATTGCCTCTCGTTGCCTGATGTGACCGAGGCTACACCCTTTGAGAAATTTTCGAGGGGAAGATACACCATTCTCGTGTTCTATGTGGGTGGGCACATGTTCTGCTACTTCAACATCGACGATTTCAGGTTTATAACCATCAAGTGCGACCCTGCTCTTATGCCAGAGCTTAAAGAGCGTTATCAGGCAATTGGCGAGCCTTTCAACGGCGACAAGCGCCACTGGATTAGCGTGGAGGTGAATAGCGACGTGAATGACGATGAGTTGCGGGAACTAGTGCGAAAGTCTTATGAACTGGTAAGAAAGAAGCGAACTAAAAAGAAATAGGGTTTTGTGAGTTACAGGTTAAATTGCCAAATAATCAAGAGCATTTATCATTGATTGCGAGCCACCTTTCCTGAGTCTAATGTGCTGATGGAGTTAAAGGTAATGTAGTGTGGCATCTCGGCGCGGGTGAGGCGGGAATGGAGCCAGGTTTTCATGGCATAGGCAGTTAAGGTGGAGTCGGGAGTGAGTTCTACTTTGGCGTTGAGAATAGTCCCGAATTGCGGGTCGGATGCTGGAAAGACAATCGATGTCAAGACCTCGTCGTGACTGTTGATGATTTTCTCTACATTCTCGGGATAGACATTCTCGCCGCCACACACCACCATATTGTCGCTCCTGCCGCGATAGAAGTAGCAACCATCGGCGTCGCGATACACGAGGTCGCCCGTGTCTTGCCATTTGTTCTTAAGGCTTATCATTGCCCAACCAGAGCGCACCCACAATGCGCCAACGCAATGACCGTCGGCATTCTCTATCTTACATTCCACTCCGCTTATGGGTTTGCCAATAGGCACTTCCTCGTTCCTTGATAGGTCATTGGGCGTGGCAATCATAAAGAATCCTGCTTCGGAGGTGCCGAAGAGGTTGAAAAGCACATTTCCCAGATATTTGCTTGTCACATCCACCCATTTCTTGTCGAGTCGGTCTCCGCCGCTGATGATGCACTTCACCGTTTTCATCAACGCGGGAGCATCTTCTGCTTGCCACAATCGTGCGAGCATAGCAGGTACTACAGGCACGACTTCGATTCTTTCTTTGGAAATGATTTTCAGTGCTTTATCGGCATCAAAATGACTTTGCAAGCACACTTTCTTACCCATCACCAATGACATAATCAGCGTGGCGAGTCCAAAGCCATGATACACTGGAAGTGAAAGGAAAACGCTGTCACGCTCGTCGAGGCGAAGCTGCTCAAGCAAGGCATAGAACGGCGGCAAGAACTGGCCAACAGACATCTTTCTTGGAGCCTCCTTGCTCCTACCGCTTGAGCCACCAGTAAAAACAGAAATCTCGCCCCCTCGCCTGATGCTTGGCAGTTTCATGTCGAGGAATTCGCAATTGCCGATGATTTCTCGGTAAAGGTCTTCACACTCTATTATTTCGCATGGAAGTTGGGCGGGGATGCGTTCTTCCTTCAGTTCAGCATCATAAATGAGCAGGTAGATGTCGTTGAGCTCAACTTGTTCTTTCAACCTGATGGGGGCGATATCGGTGTTCAGCAGTTTCACTCTCGTCCCAAGCCGTGACAATGCCGGCAGCAGCAATGCCATTGTTATGTGATTGTGGCACAGAACTCCAACGCACATGCCCGTTTTGAGGCCATAGTCACGATATAGCAATTTGGCAAGGCGTTGGGCAAGCTCATAAATCTCTTTGTAGGTAAGTCGCTTATTTTCATCGACTAACGCACATCGCTCGGGGTAATGTTTTGCCGCGAAGCGCAACAGCGCCATCAGCGAGACACCATCTTTAAAGAAACTCCGTAGTAGAGTGCCTAAGCCTCTAGGAGTGATGATGTGCAGTTTTGCTAATTTTGAGAATATTGTCCTGTTCATAATGCCCACCACGGTTTGTAACGGAACTTGTTGCTCATCGCCAGCTTCAGCAAAATACACGCAGCTTCATCGGCAGAATAAGCTGGCAGTTTTTTATAGGTCTCATTCACATCCGACATGGGGGTGTGAACTAGCGGCATATAAGCCACCTGGACTTTTACCCCACGTTTCTTACGCTCTCGGCGGGCAGTGCGGCACCACACATTGGCGGCACATTTCGAGGCATGATAGGCCGACCAGCCCGGAGTGAATGGATAACGGCTGCTCACAGAAGATGTATAGATTATGTGTCCGCTGTTTTCTCGCATTGACGGCATCAAGGCAAGCGATAGCGCGACCATCGAACGATAGTTCAGGTCCATAGTGCGGTCATAATCGTGCATCCTGTCGAGGGAAGAGCTGATGCTTCGCTTTATGGATTTCCCTGCATTGCAAAAGAGGAAAGACACGCTGGGCAACTCATCTCTGAGCGTTTCGCACCAAGCATCTAGTTCCTCACGTTGCCTGAGGTCAATGGCCTTATATCGCGCCTCGCAGCCATTGTCACGAGCCTTGTCGCACAAGAGCTGCAATTTCTCCTCGTTACGGGCAATGAGAAACAGATTAGCTTTAGCATCTATTATCCTAAGCGTCAAAGCCTCACCGATTCCCGACGTTGCCCCAGTAACCACAACCCACTTGCCCGCAAATGCCTCACTCAACTTCTTGTGACTGACCGATTTGGTGGGATAAACGATATGCTTAATTATGCTTGCCATCTTTCATTTGATCACTTTCCCACGCGACATTTATAGAATCTTCATTAACCGCACTTTAATTATTAGAACGGTACAAGTGAGATTTTTGCAAGAAAATCCGAAGACCGTTCAGATTCTCGTGTGAGATTACCAATCTTTCAAAAGTTTGCGAAAGTGTCCGCATGACCTCTTCGTTTGCAAAGATAGTCAAATTCCTACAAACAGAGGTTATTTTCAGGTCTAATAATCATCAAATCGGCAAATTTTCCAATAAAAGTTTGGAAGTTTGTCTAAAAATGTCTATTTTTGCATCCGTAAATAGCAATAAGTTGAGGATAAATATATATTTTATTTATAAATATCATTTTACTAAATATAAAATATTGTAATCATGGCAGACTTTTATGAATACTCCACGCCAGAACTTGTGCGATTGCTTGGTGAGCGTTTCAAGGAATACAGGATGCGCTGCAATTTCACTCAGAAGGAGGTGGCAGAACAGTCGGGTATCGGCCTGACTACTATCTATAAGTTTGAGAATGGTGCGGCAGGTAACCTGTCGTTATCAACATTCATCCTGCTTCTGAAGGTGGTAGGTCAGGTCAATGCCTTGGATGATCTCATGCCAGAGTTGCCGGAGTCGCCTTACCTTATCCGCAAGCAAGGAAAGAAGGCACAAAGAATCCGTCACACTAAAAAGTAAACCGATATGACGAAGACATTAAAAGTAATCCTTTGGGGAGAGGAAATTGGAAGACTGGCGTGGGACGAACGTCGCCACCTTTCTTATTTTATATATAATCCTGACTTCATCAAGAAAGGACTGAACATTTCTCCATTGGTTGCCCCCATAGATGGAGTCCGTGCTCTTGCTCCAGTATGGGGCGAGGATGCTAAGATATATCAGAAGTTGCCCGCTTTTGTTGCCGACTCATTGCCTGATGCGTGGGGTAACCAGTTGTTTGACCTTTGGCGGCAGCAGAATCATTTGGCAAATGCCGACATTACGCCCCTCGATAAGTTGTCGTTTATCGGCAAACGTGGTATGGGTGCCTTGGAATTTGAACCAGAAATATCTCGTGAGCGGAGAGCAACTAAAATTGACATGAAATCTTTGGCAGACTTGGCCATGCGAATCTATACGGAAAGAGAAAATGTACGTATCTTGCCTGATGAATCCATCACAATGCAGTCGTTATTGACTGTCGGCACCTCTGCCGGAGGTCGCCAGCCCAAGGCGATTATTGCCATTAATCGTAAAAATGGCGAGATACGCAGTGGGCAGATTGCTGGCTTGGAAGGGTATGATTACTATATATTGAAGTTCGGCAACTCTCGGTATAGTTCAGCGGAACTAGAGATGACCTATTATGAGCTTGCAACAAAGGCTGGAATCCAGATGATGCCCTCTGAATTATACATGGTTGAAGGTAATAACCATTTCATCACTAAACGCTTTGACCGTGACGGTGAAAAGAAGGTTCACACACAGACACTTGCTGCAATTTATCCAGATGCTGATAGTTATGAGCAGTTGTTATTAGTATGTCGCAAGCTACATCTTCCAGAAGCAGATTGCCAAGAGGTGTTCCGAAGAATGGTCTTCAATGTTCTGGCCAACAACACCGATGACCATAACAAGAACTTCTCGTTCATCATGGATGAAGATGGCGCTTGGCGATTGTCACCAGCTTATGATATTACCTATATTATAGACAGAGGTAGCTTTCTGCCAAATGAGGACCACTGCCTGTATATCAGGGCGAAGCTCCGTGGCATCACGCGAGACGATGCCATTCGGTTTGCCCGTGACAATGGAATTCGAAGACCTGATGCCATCATCCGTGATGTGGTTGCATCCTTGAAGCAGTTCCGTACCATCGCCACTAAATACGGTGTGTCAGAGCAATGGACTGGTAGGGTTGAGGCAACGATTATCGACCATTTGAAGTCTTGGGGCGAATGGGAAGAAGCCTCTGTTCCTTCAGAACAGATTATCAACGGACACACAGTTTCCAACATCCGTGTCGAACAGGCATACAAAGGCAACTTTCACCTACTTGCAGTGATTGACGGGCAAGAACGAAAGTTTGTCATAGGTAAGAATAAGGAAGAGTTTGCGCTGATAGAGAAGACAGGCATTGCCAATTTGACTGATGAACAACTCAAAGCAATGGCCGAAAAGTGTTTTAAACTATGACAAATGTATAGTGTTTGTCACAATTATGTTACTTGCGAGTTGTTGTTGATTGTCAATCACTTTCCCACGCAGAAAGTTGCCAATCAGCTGTTAGTCACCTGCTTGCGAGAGGGTTGTGCGTGGACTTGTTTCTTCGGAGCAACAAATGGACAACAAAATTGGAAAAATCGGTTGATTTCTTAACAATCATCGCCCTCTACGCGAGAGGGCGATTTTAACGCAATTACTGAAATATGATATCATCATTAAATCAGTGCTGCAAAGGTAAATATTATTTCTGAAACAACAAAATTGGAGAGCGATATTTGCTCCCCAATCTCGTTATTTTGTCGAAAATCGCTCTCTGCTGGCTTTATTTGGTTCAGATAGAGCGCAAATCGTATGCTCTGTTTCGCTCGCTGGAAACCACCTCTTATCGAATTTCAGAACCCGATGTTGCAGTCACAAGCGGTCTCGGCTATCTCCATTTCGAGAGAATAACGCTCATAGTCCTCATCTTCTGATGCATCATGCTCATTTAGTCCAAGTTCCTCTCGTTGATTGGCTGCAAAAGCGGGGCAAGCCAGGCAATCGCATCCGCAGTCGGGATTGCGTCGGCAGAATTGTTCAAGTTCGTAATCAGTCATGTTGCTTTGCTTTCTTGTTATCGTAGTATAGAATATCATTAATACCTCGGCGGAACGTGATACGCTTTTCCTCTACAAGCTGATTGACCGCTAACTTTAAATCATCGCATATCTCCAAAACAAGTTCTCTGTGCGGAACGCAATTTGGCTCTTGAATCACTCTCGCTTCGAGAATGCGCTTGATAGTGTTGTAAACGTAGTCTGATGTCATAACCTTACAAAATCGAGGTGGCTGACGTCAAAGTCAGCCACCATAGTACTTAAAATGCGCAGACCGCTCGGACCGAATTAGTGTAGTACTTGCTGACGCCGGTGAGAATGCCACTGCTGAAACCGAGAAACCAAGCGTTAGTAGCAGAGTACTCGGTCACGCTCCAATGCCAACCTTTTAACTTGTCACCGCCCACATAGGCAAGTGCTTCATTGATACGCTTCTTGTTAATGAAGATAAGATAGAGTTCTCCGATAGAGGGAAGCCATTCCTCATCTTTAAGTTCAAAGTCCAGCATACCGCTCTTGCGGAAACGCTCTGTTTTCTCTTTGCCGGCATAGTCAGCCACCGCATCGGTGCTATTGTCAATATAGCCGTCAAACTCATCTTCATCATCGAGACGTGGAAGCGAGTACTCACCTCGGTAGTCGAGAGCCACGCCGAGCATTTTGCTACCCATCACGATGCCGATGTGCGAAACTCCGTCCTTGCTGTTCTGTCCGTCGAATAGAGCCTTGTAGCCATCCTTGTAACAGATGTAGATGCCATCGGGGTATCGCTCTCCGTTGTCAATGTTAATTACTCTGGGCTTGTCGTTGCCCGTTCTCTCTCCCGCTTTGAGGAAGTCGTAGGCTTGTTGCCAATCCTCGCTCGAAAACTCCTCCATGATGTAACGGCGGAGCTTCTGATCTTCGTTGAAATTAAAAGTACACATAATTATTAAAATATTAGCGTGAAACATATTGCATATTATTGGGTGCGAGAATGCCGTACCCTCCCCAATCTCGGTAGATACCATGCTCATCATTAGGGAGATTGAGTTTGAGGGCATAACCTCTCGGGTCTCCATTCAAGTAGAACTCTTTTAGAAAGAGTTGTGGACACTCGAACTTGGCGGCAAGCTTCTTGGCGATATTCTCGTCAAAGTTATCTGGCCACTTAAAGTCCTCTCTCTCGCAAGCCCATTCGTTCATGCGAGAAATCTTCACTTCGTATCGACGCAGACTGCGGAAGAATGTGTCGATATTGCGCTCTTTGATGCCATATCGTGCATCGAGTGCTTTGTACTGCCGTTCTTTGTTAATGATTTCCATATTTGTTTAATTGCGTTTATTCGCTCTGTGGAGCGATTTTAATTGAATTATATAGTTACACTTGTCTTGCATGAGAAGTTCTCTGGAATGTGCCCTAAACCTCGACAAATGAGATTTGCGAGAATGTTTTCTGCGTGTTTGCGTATCTGTACGCTTCTGAAATTCGGTTCATAAGATTCTGATACCGATTAGCCGCAAAGTCGTTGCGCTGCTGAATGCAATTCCACCGCTTTTCTCCCATTGCGGTACGAAGCAGTTCCATGTCGTCGTCGCTGATTCTGATTTTGATTGTCTTTGCCATAGTAGTGAATTGTTTAGCGTGAGTAGATTTCGTTTGCTCGGTCAACCAATTTTTGGCGACACTCGTTATCAAGTTCGGAGTACCAATAAAGTTCTCCAAGTCCGTTTTCTCGATAGTGGCACCACTTTCCGAAGACGTGATTGCCAAGGTTCTCTCCAAACACCGCAATGGCTTCTTCTTTGCTCCAGCGGTTGTACATGTACCACATAAAATAAGTTACCTCGTTCATGATTTTAATAGAGTTGATTGTTAATGAAATCGTCTGCGTTAAAGTATTCATCGGTATTGTCAACGTCTATGCCAACAGAATCGCAGAAGTCATACACCAAGTCGTAGAGATAGGTGTAAAACTCGTAGTCGATACGGCTCATTGGAACACGATGCTCTGCTGCCTTTTCGAGGAGCGTTTCAAGCTTTTCTTCATCTTCGGAGTAAAGCTGTTCGTGAATATACTCCCGACAACGCTCGTTCAAGTCGTCGGTCGAGCCGGGAACTTGCAGTTGCTTCAAAATTCCCTCGTCAATTTTTGCGAGGTCGAGATACAACTTCTGTCCGTCAAAGTAGTTCGTGATGGTCAGAATCGTAGTCCCATTCGGTCCTTCCTCAAAGTCGAAACGCTTTGAGTTTCTGATGATGTAAAGTGCTTCTGATAAATTCTTCATTGTAGTATTGCGTTAATGATTAGTAACCCCATGCGATAATCTCGTTGAAATTGCCTTTCAGCTCCAGCTTCTTGACAAAGGCTTCCAGAGCCTTGGTGGTTTTGAACTCTCTCTACTTGGTAACCATGCGGTCTTGCCGGTCGAACTCAGTCCATACGATAGATTTAAATTTTTTCATTTTAATATATTTAGGGTTAAACCATAAAAGTGTTTGCGTAATTATTGTGAATATCTCTTATCTCGTTCCAGGTGCTACCGAAGGCTTTTCCTACCGCTAACATTGCGCCCCAGAAAGCCTTATAACCAACTCTCTCGAATCCCCAATAAGAACCCTCTTTAATAGAGTCGTTATACCAAACAAAATCGCCTCCGTCCATTCTGTGAGTGTTGATAGTGGTTACCTTGTCGCCGTTCAACAACCTTTTCACTATGCAAGCCTGTGGTTCCGTGAACTTGATTTTTTTAGTCTCTCCATAAAGAGTAATTTCGATTAAAACTTTCATTGTAGTACTGATTTTAGAAATTATTAATGACGATAGAAACTAACTTTGATGCCCCTGCGGAGTTTACAGACACAAACGTCTTCCATGCTATTGAATGCTCGGTCGAGGAACTTGTTGGCGAAGAACTCTCCAACGAGGTTTATTAATCCGCTGACTCCAACAAGCGTGTTTAACTTGGCTCCATTGTTGCTGATGCCGTTAACTTTAATCAACCATTCTTTGTTGATTTCGGAGGTCGAGTAGTTTAATGTTGTTTCCATATCTCAAATATTGCGTTATTGTTCGATTGTGATAGCAAAATTATAGCAAATGTGCGATATATACAACTTTTGCTTCGAGAAAATCTCAAAACACAACATTTTTTAACAGAACAATTATAGCAACGCTCTAATTTTTCACACTTCTTCACAGAAAAGTGCTATAAATCAGGTAGTTACAATAAGAGGTGGCGCATCACTGCGCCACCTCTCTACTAATTAACCTTTTATTATTAACAAAAAACTAAGATTATTACTATCTAAAAATATTATATGTGACCGCTACACCGACAAACGGCTCAAAGTGGTGGTATTGTATGCCATACCCATAGCCGGCAACGATGCCGACATTCCACCTGCTACGCTTCTTGTACTCTGTTCGGGTGATAGTGTTAGTGATAGTCTGATTAATCACCGCAATGCTATCAAGCGAGGGATGCCAGCCACTTACATAGGCGATGTAATTGGTATCTTGATACACCTTCTGCGTGATAGGCAGTTGCAGGGTGTCACCCTTAATTCGAATGGTGTCGGTCGATACAACCGCAATGGTATCGTGCTCCCTCTCCCTTTTATCGTTAGTAGGAAGCGGTATCGGTACATACCTTACAATGGTATCGCTCTCTGCCATAGGTTCACGCACAAATATAGTATCGTGTGTTATTTGGCTCTCCACGCTCTCTTTTACGTCTGGCCTATCTTCACCACGTTTGCAGTGCGAGAGGTGCACAGAGAGAAAAATCGCCAAAAAGAACACGATGATAGCGACAAGCGTAGGTTTTAATTTTGGATTGGTCTCCATATTCTCTTATTTTAATCGCTCCTTGAATGCCAGCCACTTCTCACTGCTATTAAAGTTACTGGTAGCCTTGCCGTCCTTTGTGTACAGCCGCCCATTATTCCAACCCACAATTCCCGGACACAGTTTGCCCGATATGTCGTAGTGGCGCACTACGTTCTCAAAGCGGATGTTGAATTTGCGCATCAGCATCTTGGCAAGCTTAACGGCAGTATCGAGTGCTGCATCAGTATAATACCACCCGTCATGATTGGCTTTCGTATGGTCATACCCATCTTTCAGCGATGAACAAATCTCGATACTGATAGTGTTGCGGTTGCTGCCATCAGGACACTTGACGTGACCTACTTTTGGGTCGCCTACCGACCAACAATAATAGTTCTTCAAATCGGGATTGAACTGAACCATTTCTTTGTCGTCAACCGCAAAATCCGCACTCGCCTTGCGCTTCTCGAACGTACTTTTACAAGAGCGTGCTCTGCCGCTTGCCGAACTGCTGCCAGCTGTGTAGTGAAAGGCAAGGTATTTAATAGTGCGGTTAGTCGATTTGGTAATGTGAACGCTCAAAGGCAGATACACCACGCTCGGGTCTATACACCTCGAATCAGTCACACCTAATGCCGCCCAAGTCTTGGCGCCTACGATGCCGTCAGCATCGAGACTATGCTTGCGCTGAAACTCTATGACCGCTTTCTCTGTGAGCGGACCAAAGACTCCGTCGGGAGATAGGTTCAGCGCACGTTGGAGGGTTTTTACGTCGTCTCCACGACAACCTTTCTTTAATGTTCTCATCTTTGTTCTTATTGGTGTTATTTGGTTCAAAAATCGTGTTCCAGAGCGTTTTTCAATCAATCCTATTGTCGATATGTCTTGACCGCTAAACGCTCTGTAAACACCCTTTAATCGCTTTTTGCATCTTTCCCCTCGGTTTCCTTAACAGTAGTATCGAGAGCATCACCCAAATCATCATCTTTCTTCTTGACGAAGTTGACGATCAGCCGCACGATAAACTTGAACACCGATTTGAAAGTCAGTTTCGGGACATCAATACCTTTTATGGCGCAAATGTGGCCAATGATACTGCTTACCTCGAAAGCACAAGCGAAGATTAAGCATACTGCCGATGTCATTACGTGGTTCGCCCAGCCAAGCGGCTCGGTAATAGCCATACCTGCAAGGCAGCCGACTACAAGATATGTGAGATAGTCCACAATCTTATTGGCGGTTCTCCTGCCAGCCTTGCTGAAACGAAACTTGCTCTCTCTCGCAAGAGCATCATCGCCAGCCTCTTTCGCTTTAATATAGTGCATTTTGCTCTCTCTCCAACCCCACCAAAAATCAGCGAGGATGAGAACGATGCAGAATGCAATCGCCCACCGCAAGTCGAAGATAGTTCTTATCGCTTCGCCACCGAATACGGCCCATGCAAAGCCTTGCGTTCCAATGTTAGTTCCGTTATTCATTTTCGCATATTATTTCAATTTTAAGTTAAACAATTATCTTCTGCATATTGGAGCAACTGCTTGGCTCTTGCCTTGGCTTGCGCTCTCCAATCCTGCAATTTATTAAACTCGTTTACGACTTCTTCATCTTCGGGGTCAAGCTGATAGTTGAGAATGATAGCCTCTACATCGTCTTGGTCATAGTATAGGCGGACTATGGCTCGCACGATTGCGCCATAGGTCCACTCACCTGCGGGCAGCTTTATCGAGAGCCACCTTGCGCCACCATTCTCATCTTCTCGCTCGACGAGTATCTCGAATACGGGTCTTCCAAGTTCTCGATACACGGTTACTTTTGCTGGCTTTTCGCCATTGTTCCATTGAACGTCTTTCATAATCTAATGCAATTAAATATGATGAAAATTTATAGTAATTCTTTATTCCCACTACAAGATAGCCGGCACGAACATAGCAGCACCGCCACAGATAGATTTGTCGGTCTAACAATTTGCGCCTAACATTGTAGCTGGCGGTGTGGCACAGAAAACCCAGATAACTGTTCACACTGCTAACATAGCGATTCAACCACCGAACACGCTGCATGGTTGGACCGCCACAGATGATGGCTCGACATATCGCTTCGGTCTTTAATGCGCTTTCGTGGAAGCCAGTTATGGTAGCGTTGGAAGTGTACCGCCTATTAGGCTTGATAACCTGCCCTACAAACTTCACACCCTTGCTGGCGTGTTGCAGGTAGAACTTATCGTGATGCAATTCCAATGAGAGGTGTTTACGGAGCCATAGAGAGGCTTTCTTATGCAGATCGATGATGAACCTCTTGTCACGACAAACGACCACCCAATCGTCCACAAATCGCACATATCTTGCTCCAGACTTCTCGCACTCGCTTAATATATATTCATCGAAGAACGAGAGATAGAAATTGGCAAGAATCTGCGACGTGATGTTGCCAATCGCAAGCCCTGTATCATCATCAGCATAAAATAGGCTCTTATTGTGCGGTAATCGCTCCCACAGAGCAGGTGGCGATTTGCGCACACATAACTTTTGCGGACAATGCCTGATAATAACCTCGACGAGATAAAGCAGCGTATCAATGTCGTTTCCTTTGTAGTGCTCCTTGATAAAAGGAATGAGCAACCGCAGCATAACGCTTTTGCTTATCGACATGAAGAAGCTTTTAATATCAAACTTGCCGATGTAAGCGTCAATGGCGTAGTGGTCGCTAACCGCCTCTATTTCGCTTTTCAGTCGCTCTACAGCTCGCAAAGTTCCCAATCCTTTGCGACAATTGAAAGACACGTTTCCTTGCGCTACAAACCGCTCTTCGAGAATTGGATTGAGCCGCATTATTACCCAATGTTGCGCAATCCTATCTCGGAACGCTGCGGCAAATATCTCTCGCAAGCGTGGTCGAGTAACGATGAAGCAGGTGCTTTTGCTTGGCTGGTAGGTGCGAGTCTTGACCTCTGCTGCCAAGTGCAGCAAATCTTCTTCGTATTGCGCTCGATACCTATCACACTGCGGAGCGGTACGCTTCTTCTCGATGCAATTAAAAAAGGCATCTACCCATCCGTCTATCTCTGTTTCTTCGAGTGCGCAGACCGCTCGGACCGAATTAGTGTTGTTCTTGTTGTTGTTGTTGAGATTGCCACTGCTGAAATTGAGATACCAAGCGTTAGTAGCAGAGTACTCGGTCACGCTCCAAGCCGTCATTGCGTGCACTAACTTGTTCTTAACTACGGAAACCGCAGTAGCACGCCCATTCAAAGATTCAAGAGTTCTTAACATATCCGTGAACACATTAAGAGTCTAACAATTGTTTACTGCGCCAAGCACCCGCTTGCGTGCCGACGTTGGTAATCAAGCCCAAGAATTGAGAGTGCTGTTTAGGTGAAACGACCTTTGCATTGAGGAATGTTCGGAATGTTGTCTTAACCGAGGTCATTCGCAAAATCAAATGGTCTATGCACCTCAAACGCTCTACTCCCTGCGGTGCTTGAAATGCGAGGACAATGTAATCGAGACTATCTTTCAAGTCCACGATTAGACACTCTCCAAGCACACGAAAAGGTAGTGACTTCGGCAGACGTTCAGTTACCCCAATGGCGAATTGGAGTAACCTCTCGACTGCCCGATAGATAGATGCCTGTGTAGGTTTCATCGTTGTATAATCATTTTGCGCCTGCGGTGGGAAACCACCGCAGGGTTAATATTAAAATGCGCAGACCGCTCGGACCGAATTAGCGAGGTTCTTGCCGGTGCTGTCGAGATTGCCACTGCTGAAATTGAGATACCAAGCGATAGTAGCAGAGTACTCGGTCACGCTCCAATAAATTACCGTGCTGAAAGAGTTGAACACATTCTTGCTATATGCGTTAGCGAATATGGCGTTTTCCGTGCCTACTGTGTAACCTTGCTTGTGATACCAATAGATTCTCGCAAGTTCGCCAGACGATGGAAGCCACCAATTATTTTCGGCAAACTTCGGGTTAAGAACCTCGTTAGCCGCCACCGCAGGCTCATAGGCGAAGCAGTATGATGCAGCAGGGTAATAAAAATCTCGATAAGCGTTGCTATGATCTGCCACAATATCTCGAATGAGGTCTTGCAGGTCAGCCAACTCGGTCTTTATGCGCTGTCCGTTGAGATACTTTGCAGATGGTGTAGGCCGAGCTGTACTCGGGTCGTTGGCATCCTCATAGGTATTCTCCAAGATATAGTTGCGGTGCTTCATTAGAAGCAGGGTCTTATATTGGCCAATCGCCAGGACCTCTCCGGCACGATGTCCCATAAGGTCTTCTTCAAGCGTTATGGTACCAATGTCTCCAAGGTGCGTACCTGCATCTTGGGGCTTGAAGTCGCTGCCATCGTCCTTGCGGTAATTCGCATCGGTAATAGTTATATTGGAACCGCCGATATTGACGATTGGCGTATCATAGACTTGATAACTCGGGTCTGCGGTGACTACTACTCCCGAAACACCATTGCTCGCATTGTTATACAATCCCCAATGGTCTGCGCCACCTACGGCTCTCGTTGCAGCCATTAAGCGTATTGACGGGTTCTGCGGGTCGATGTAGAAGCACACTCCGACAACTGTTTTCGTCGGGTCGTAAATATCGCTGAATGTGCCATCGTAGAACACATAGTCACCGACGTGTGCAGAACGCAAGTAGAAGCCAAGAGTTTTCTGTTTGGTGAGAATGACCTCGTTTCCATTATTGTCTTCTGCGGTGATTACGCAGGTCACAATTGCGGTGGGAGCTGCCGCCTCTGTGCCGAGTTGGTTCACTGTGACTACACCCGTGCTCTCGTCAATGGTCGCATATATATTGCTCTCGATACTCCAAGCGATGTCGGAATATCTGTTGCCATAGTACTCATTAGGAACGATGTCCATTCTGTAATCTTTGGCTTCTCCGAGATATGTCTCTCCGTTTATCTCAAAACCGCTCAAATTGCGCTTTACATAGGTCATATAGAGGTCGTTTGTCGAATCATCGATTGCTCCCCAAACCTCGAGAAATTTGCGCTTTAGAGCGAAAGAAACTTGGTTTGCTCCGGCGATGTCGATAACACCTTTTAGCGTGCAACTATCAAGGTCGGCAAGCCATTCTATTATTGTGGTGTTCGAGAGCGACCAATCCACATTTTCAATATAGACTGATTCAAGGCTGGCTCCAGCGTTGTAGGCGAACGACACCAAGTTGCTATATGTATTCAGCACAGAATTGTTCCTTACGACAATGTTTTCGAGAAGCGAGCCGCCGACAATCGTCTTTGTAACGTCGCTTCCATTTTCTCTGGCGGTATAAGTCAAATTACTCTCAATTGAGAGTGTTGATAGATTTGGCTGCTCCGTTATCTCGACATCGGTAATTGATGCGGGGAGACACACCTCTGTGAGACCGCCTGATGCTGGCAGGTCAACGACGCTGAATTTCGACGAACGCAGGTCGATGCTGTTCAGTCGGGTGCACTTGGTTAGGTCAAACGCACCACCGACAGACGTTACACCTCGAATTGTCAACTCCTTAATATTGGTCGCATTCGAGATTGTGATACCCGTGGCGAGGAACTGATTAGCGTCTGTGCCGTTGGGATTGACGTTGATAGCCTGCAAGCGACGGCCACTGAACGAGAATGTGCCTTGCTCTGACGATAGACCGATATTCATGTCTCCGATGTCGAGCATATAATCAATGCCACGTATCGCAATCCATGAGTCGGAAGATAGCGTGATTGCGGGGTAATTGAGTGTTGTGCCGGCAGGCACACGGACACGTCCGTTGGCACTCGCAGGGTAGTTGCCGCTGTCGCTTCCCACTCTCGGGTAGAGCCACTTTGCGGGGGTAAGTTGGAAGTTGTAGGTCGCACCGCTCTTGCCACGCCACGACATGCCGTTGGCAGCGGTTGACGATCCAGCGAACTCTCCATATTCGCACCAAGAGGAAATGTACATCAAGCGGTCTTTGAGCCACTGATATTCGCTCCAACGTTGAGAACCACACGATTGAGTAATGGCTTGCACGGAGTCATTCTTGTAGATACCTGCCGCTTGCGCCACGGCCGCAACCTCATAGACCAATCTCGCTTGCTCATTGTAGGCGATAGCAGGGAAGTAGTCTTGGGTCGAAAGGAAATATTGTTCCAGGAATCCCATTGCCGTGCCTCCGAGTTCAGCCATAGCAGTAAGCATATTGCGCATCATAATTGTCATTTCGCTCTCGAAGGCTTCTTCAAGCACGTTGTAGAAACCGCTTTCCTCACCCTGCCAATAGTAATCGCCCGCAGCGTTCTTGTCGTGTTCTTCCACGTAGTAAGGCTTGCGGTTCTGGCCCACGTTGTTCGTCTTAATCGTCGTGTCAAGGTCGTCTTGCATCCAGCGTATCTTTAGAGTCACGGGGTCGGTGTAGTAGTAGGTATTCTTTGCTCGGTTGTCGGTGCCCGCATAGAACTTAATGAAGCACGAATGATATAGAGCATCGTCGGTATGGAAATAGTCGCTTGCAGTAGCCTTGAAATGCGCTCTGCGCGTCGCCAAAATAGATGCGTTGATATTGTCCCATTGTCCTTGTGTCCACGTTTGGGCGGTAGAACCAATCTCTGTGCAGAATGCCTCGTATTGCGAACGCAGATTGAGCTTGGCATAACTCCCCACTCCCTGCTTGGCGATACCTGCATCTACCCAAGTAGCGGTCAGTTCATCATAGCGGTATAGGTCGTATCGCTCACTCGTTCCCTCGGATTGTGTCACCCAATATAGACCATTCGTTGAGACCTCGCTGCTGCGCTTCAATTCGGAGAGCGTTCCGTTGAAATACCTTACCCTCGAATGGTGCAGATAGGCGAAATTGAAAAACGCTCTCATGGCGTTTATCGCATCAGTAGAGCATGGTGTGTCCTTGCCGTTCACTTTCTCTACCAAGCCAAGCCCGAAGTTCAACTGCTTTTGCCCGTTGTACATCCATGCTTCTTCATCGGGGTCATAAGCCACATCCTCGTTCCAAGGAATACTGAAAAGGGCAAGTGGTCGGTCGTTGTTAGCACCCTCGGCCATAAGCATGTTCGGAGTAGCGGAGTCGTTGTAGCCAAATGTGGGCTTGTCGCCCTTGGCGGCTCCAAAGGTCATAAGATATTTGAAAGTCCACGGGTCGTTCTCGGTCTCTCTGTGGAAGAAGAAGAAAGGTTTCTCCAAAACCGAAAGACGTGCTTCAGGGTAGGTGTCGAACTGCCCTGGCATACTCATCTGTCCTTTATCGACGAGACGCTTGAAAAGGTCTGTATAAATCCAAGTAAGACCTAACTTGTGGCTCTGCATCGAAGAGGCGAAATTGATTTTACCGCATAGCTTCTTGGCAAGCGTTTCTCCAGCCTTGATAGCATACCCACGGCCAACGGGGTAGGTTGTCCCGTTGTCGCATATAAACGCACTGCTACTACCAATCTTGTATTGCTGATTCCAATCGTAGTAGGTCATGGCGGTAGTTCCCTGCCCACTCGCTTCGAGATTGGTGAGCCAACCGCTATGGTCGGGGTCGCCCGGAATGTTGATATAGAGAGATACACCAGTGGTCTTGCCTTTATTCTCGTCTCCATACTTCGGGAGGTGTCCCGTGTGGCAGATGATGTTGTATTTGCCGAGGCACTTTGAATAGGCAATCTCGTTGCTGATGGTGATGTCGTTTGATGTCTGGAAAGACAGCTTCTCGGCAGCGGTGCTCAATGATGCCTTATAGTCAGTCATCACCGCATCGGTCGAGAGAGCCTTTCGGTAAACTCTCATACCGAAGATGTCAAGGTCGCTTGTATTGTTGCCAAGCACAATACGCACACCGCTCTGCGTGAAGCGGTCGTTTGATTCATAGTTGAACTCACGCTCAATTCTGCCGTTAATGAAGATACGAACATAGTTCAGCCCTGCCAAGCCATAGACCACGTTCACAGCAAGATGTGTTCTTGTGTCCTCGGCCCAGGCCACGTCTTGGTCTGCTATTGCCCTCATGCGCTGCGTGAGTACATACGCTTTGGTGGGGAGCATTTCAAATCCCCATATCATTTCATCGGCAGCATCGGTACCAATACAAATGATTGGATCTTCCTCATCGAGAATATTGCTTGTTCTGAAATCCATCTCAAACGTCATATTGCGCCCCGTATTGTTACCGCTTGTAAGGTCGGAGAATGGATTATAATCAATGTTGATATTGCGACCGGAAGGAATATGCAACGCACGCACCTTTTCGGCATTGGCGGCAGTGGAGTTCACGTCTTTATTGACGTTCATCCAGCCGTCAGTGATGAACCCGAAGCCGTTGAAAGTGGCTGACACCTCATTGCCGTTGGCAGCATTGATAATTCTCGCAGGGTTACTCTCACCATTGTTTCTGTTGGCAGGCTGGAGAATGAAATCCGCTCCCGAAGTGGGCACAAAATCAGCGTTGTTCGAGAATTGGAAAAACACGGCTGGAGCCAGCTCGTTTCCGTTGGCATCCTCGATGTGCATATAGCCGTAGAACTCGGTCATAGTTGGGTCGCTCAATTCGATGCCCAATTGCGTCGAGAACTGATATTCCGTGTTATTCTCTGCGTTGAAAGTCCACGAAGCATACTCGGTGGTGTTCGTCTCATCGGTCAGACGGAACACTACCGCAAGTGGCTCATTGGGAGTAAATACCGCCCAATTAAAGAAGCGCACGTCAGTCCAGTTCGCCAAGCCACTCTGCACATCATTCACCACTACCAAAGGGCTGGAGCCAGCCACCATGTATTGGCTCTCCACCCAATCAGTGTAAACGTTCTCGGACACATAGAGCCTTGCACGAATAGTATGCACACCCACCGAAAGCAGGTCGGCAAGCATATCGGTGTCCGTGAAATCAAATGTCACACCCGTAGAAGTGTTAGTATCAGTCCCCAAGCTGCGAGAACAGCCAGGGTCGTTATCGAGATACGAATACTCGGCCACAAAATCGCTACCAAGTCCATTTCCAAACTCGAATTGGAGCGTTTTGTTAATCGTACCGCCAATAAGATAGTTGAGCGACAAAACGCTCTCAAATGGCACCTCAAACGTGTTGTTCGGGACCAAAGAAAGGTTTACCACATTCAGCGTGTAGGATTGCCACACACTCGATGAATATTCGCCAACTACTCGCATACGCACATAGTTCGTGCCGGAATAGAGATAGTTTTTCAGTGAGATTTCGACAAACGAAGAATTGTTGGCGGCAAGCGTGTGAATGTGGTTGTTCCATACTCCGTCTTGGCTCGTTCTTGTCTGTATCTCTAACGTCAGCACCTCGTTGATGTTCTCGCTGCCACCTGCCGCATATTCCACAGACGATGTTCCTTTGACTTTGATAGTCACATCGTCAGACATCTGTGTCTCGGCTGGGCTCTGCTCCAAGATAAGCCTAACGGAGTAGGTGTCGTTGCTTTTGTTGATGCGAAGCACGACATTACCATTATTATCGGGAGAAAAAGTATCAGTATCGACAGTGATTGTCTTTACGGAATTCTGATTCTCACCTACGGCTTGAATGAGTCGGTTGAACTCCCCGGCAGACACTCGGCCTTGTGGCGTCTTGCCCTCGTTCTCCACCTTACCTAAAAGGTCACTAATATCAGTTGCCATAGTTCAAAAATTATGATGTTAGAAAATAATCGGTAATGAGTAGGCAAATCCCTTGTTGTTGGTCTCTGCGCCCTCTTTCTTGGCGATAGTGTATAAGCCTAAATTCACGCTCATCAGTTCTCCGTTATCGACACACACATAGAGTATTCTCGCGTCCCAAGTTCCTTGTGCAAGATACTCTTGCGTTGTCATAAGGCGAATATTATTCAGAGCCAGAACCGCAGCAGAGATTAACTGCTGGATGTGATTGTCGAGTCCTCGCAGGTAGCGAATAATCTCGTTGACCTTTGCCGGCACTTGGTTGAACTCGACTGCCGACAAAGTGTCGCCCATTGCTTTTTGCGGGAGATATAACTCTTGAATGTAGGCATCCGCATATTCTTCTTCTGCGATATTAACAGAAGTGGTCTCTGCTATATTTTGTGAATCGTTTTCAGCCATATCTATGCAAGTTTAAAGGGGAATTTATATGTGAATCGCTGATTCTCGATAGCGATGCCATTGGTGATAGTCAAGGCTTGAGCGATGATGTCAGCCATATATTTCTGATATTCGGGAACCTCAGTCAGCGAGCCGCCCACTCCATGAATGCAGGCTTGCGTAAAGCGACCGCTCTGGTCAAGGGCGCCTTGCGAGATACGGAACTTGATATGTGGGATGGTGCTCATTATAAATCGGGATTTGGCGTTATATCCTCATAAATAACATCTGTTATGTAGTGAGTATCAACATTAAACTCAAACGTAAGTTCTGAAACAATCACAGAGTTATTGCTGTCCCACGTCAAGATACACACACTTGGTGAACCATTGTCATAATACACGAAATGGCGGCTATAGGTGCCTAATTTCGTATCATCCTCTTTACCTTCATAGGAAGCAGTCAGTCGAGTCATGAACCAACCAGTGAGCCAATCGGTAGAACTGCTTGGAGCGACTGAGTCTCCTATCACCCCATTTGCGACTCGCCCATTATAGGAAGCATGACTACCCTGCACCGATGTAAAACGAGAGACCGAGCCGGTGGTCACCCTGCCGGTGGTATTTGTCCACTCATTGCTTATTCTATGACCAGTTTTCACATTCTGGAACAACTGCTGCATTGAGGTATCTCCCACAATGTATGCCGCTTCGGTAGTCCAATATTCTTCAAGTGTTGCGGCTGCGAGAGTCCCAGCAGAGTCCAATCGCCATTTGATGGTTCCGTTGATATTGTAGTAGCGGGTCTCTGTTCCCGACACATTGCCATTGGCGTCAAAGAGGAAGATTTCTTCTTTCATTACCTGCGGTGTAGTCTGCCCGGATTGAAGCGGATAGTACATTCTTACGCCTGCGACATCGACTTCGAGTCGTTTGTTGCCATTCTCGTCAAGACATTGCACCTTGTTGCTTTGTAGTCCATCTATGGTAAACGACGCAATCTGTACTCCTTCGGGATTCACGAATTTCGTCTTGTCGGCAACCAGCCTAATCTCTCTATCCTCGCCATTGATATGCACACCAGCCATTTCGAGATTGTTCTCAAGGTTAGTGACAGACAAGGCAATTGAATTGGCGGTCTGCTCGATTTTTGTAGATGTGAATTTCTGCACTGGTTGCCAATGGTCAATGGAGAAATTGGCGCCAGCCGCTTTCGGCGTGACACACCGCAGAATATCGTTATCGTAGAGCGGGTTCTCATAGGTATGCTGAACACCTTGCGCATCGCCATATTCTCCATCTGCTTGCAGAGGGAAAGTGACATTAACCCATAGGTCGCCTACATCGTACACGTCATTGGTGGTAGGCCGTGATACAAATACACGACGCTTGCCATCGGCGGTATCTTGCGCAGCGTTGGCGGCTTCGAGAGCCATAAGCACGTCATGGTCGGTTATTTCCACCCATGAATAGGTGGTTGCTCCGTTGGCGGTCTGTTTCTCGAAAGAATAAGCACGACCACCGCCTGTGCTTGCGTAACCCTTATTGTAGTAGATATCTTTCAGATGTTCTTCTTTTAGGTCGGTCGTTGACCAATCGCTTGCTGGCTCGTTTGAGAGCGTTGGAATGGCATCGCCAAACCATATCACTATCTGCTTGTCGTTCTGCTCTCTAACCTGCTCTAATGAGTTTTCAAGGCTACTCACAAGCGTATCGACACGCACCTTTTGTCCGTTGCTGTCCGTCACCTTAATCCAAGAGCCGCTTGGCGACAATTGCGCATCAGGCTCGGGCAAGAAGTAGTCGTTGATGCCCGAGAATATGCGAATATAGGGATTTCCGTTGCCTGCTCCCGCCATGATGATAGCGTTTTGGCGTGTAGGGTCAGTGGTGTTGCCAAGAGTAGTAATCTTGTCTCCCACCAATGGTGCATCACTCTCGGCGGCACAGTCGCTCACAGAGAGGTCGATGTAGTTGGTCCCGACTGCGATAATCTTGCGCCAGAAGAAGTGATTGCCCGCTTTGCCAGTTGACGATTGAGAGAGGTTGAATGTTTCGCAATAGGCAAGGTCGTTCACGGCAAAGGTGTTGTTAATCTCGTTTCCCTCGCTATCTTCGGTCTTTAAATAGCATCGATAATATGGAACTCCGTCGGGTATTGTTATTGAGTCCACAGCCATGCTTCCGGGTGTTGCAATCAGCTTGCCACCGATATGCGACGAGTGCATAATCTCCACACTCTCGGCAGTGAGTTTCTTGCGAATGTGGAAGAAATCACCCTCGATATACCAATTTCCGTTCTGCTTTCTGATACCGAAACCCGATGCGTCGGCAACGAAATCAGATGATTGGAGACCTTTGGCAAAGTTGATGATTTCCTCTGCGGTGTCCACTCTCTGCTTCGAGAGAAATTCTTGCCGCGACCTCGCAGCAGAATAAGCGTTGTAGTCCGTAGGCGGTGTGTTGTCGTTTCGCTTGATTAGAGCCACGCTGCTGGCGTTTGAGCCTCCCAACAATGTTGCACCCTTATAGGAGATAGTTTTGACCTCAGATTCGAGCGAATTGAAATGTGAGTACTTTGCGCTATCTCCCACTTCATAGGTGGCGTTGAAGATGTCGTCAAGTTTCTTCTCGAATGCTCTGACTCGAGAGAGCCTACCACCGCTCCCGAAATACACGTCATTGAGCAAAAGCACCGATTGGCCTACATCAAGGTCCACCTCGTCGGCTACATGGTGAACGAGTTCGCCATTCTCAAATGAATACCCTGCGCAACGCACTGGATCGGTAGGGCATGAGAACACGCTCTCATTCTTCGCCAATTCAATGATTTTTTGTTGGCCGAACTCCAGCAATTCCTGCTCGGCTGTTCCTACCAAAGTATCAGCCACAAACTTGGTGTCATAGCCATAGAGGATGTAGGTGTCTTCCACTTGGGGGTGCATGGTGTCATTGGGGAGAGCGATGCCGTAGTCCTCGTTACGCACAATCTCGAATAACTGTGCCGCTGGCGATGTTTCGACTTGTGCATCGGGATTGAATTTCACGGCAAAGTCCAGACCTGCGAGCGTGCCGGTCTGAAACACGATGCGCAACTCCACTCCAGGCAGAACATAATCTTTGCTGAACGTGAGACCGCTATCTTTGTAGCGATAAGCGTTCCACTGCTCTTGCGTGGTAGAGCCATCGTCATTCGTTATGGTGTCGTTGTATTGCTTGGTAGTTACGTTGCTGATAGTGCCTACTCGCCTTGGGTAAATATCATCGTTGATAATAACCGCTTCAATCACATCTTCTGGAGCAAGGTTCTCCCAAGCGTCGATGTGGTCTATACCACTCGGTAGGGCAAGACGCTTCTCTACAACACCCTCTACAACGGCGTTATTTTGCTCTCCTCGATAGTTTGTGGGTAGGTTACGGGTAGAACCAAACACGTAGATACGAGTGGCGTAATCGCCACCGCTGACGTTTGCCTGCATATCGCTAACCACGTCGCCAATCTCGAAATCAATGGCGGTCCCGAACTCGCACTTTCCTATGCGTATGACGTGATCTTCCACCCACCACTCTATATCCCATGCTTCCGCTATGGAATTCAGAGCGTCAAAAATCGAAACTCCGTCAAAGGTGATGTTCTTGATTTCGGTTGAAATTTCCTCGTCAGCTACAAAGGTATATGTGCCAAGCCCTGCAGCTTCAAGGTTGCTGATTACGATAGAGAGGAAGTAGGCTGGCGATGATGTCAGCGACCACGACTTCTCAAAGTTTCCGTTTTGGCGGTCATAGAACAGAATATGTTGCTTCCACTTCTCCCATACAGCATGGAATTTCTGTTCGTACTCATAACCGCCAGTAGTAGTGTTGTATTTTGGCTTGTCGACAGATACAATCTCGTACCGCCCATTGCCGAAATCGGTGTTTACATAGCACCCTTTCTTGATAGGCAGCACATCGGCGGTCGAGAACGTGAGCAATACATATTCCTCGCTCATCAACTCCTTGCGCCAAGTGCAGGTGTCATTGAGAGCCACGTCGATAATCTCTGTTCCGTTTTTTGAGTAAATCTTCATGTTCTGTTCATCGGGTTAGGCTCATTGAGTTTGAGCGTGAATTTACCTATACCGCCTCGCCACGAACTAAACTGCTGGCACGACACATATTTCATGTGGTAAACGTCGTTGGTGTAGCGGGTCTGAATGGTTATGTCTCCAGATTGCAATACCGCTATGAAATTAGCGTAGTTAGTAAGGAACACCTCTCTCGTTCTGCCAACGATATTGAGGACCAAAGTCACATCTCTCTCATCGACTTTCGGAGCAACGGGAACCACTTCTTTGCCATGTCGCAGAGGTGACTTGTTAGTGATATACTCTTTGAGAGGTGCAGGGGTCATAAGGTTGGCTATGCCCGTATCATCGAGAAAGACGCCCCATTTAGTATAAGCGTCAAATCCGTTTATTGTCAGTTCTCCAGCTATAATCATAGTTTATCGGTGTTACGTTTGATTGATGCAATATCTTCTCGAATACCATATAGTTCCTTGGTGTTCTTGACAATCGCTTCAAGGCTGCTATTGCAGATAACCATGAGATTTACGATGTCTGACACTCGGTTGCTATTCTCGCTGATTTTAGCAGCGACAAGCGTAGTGTTCACAATCTGCGTGCTCATCATTTCCTCAATGTGGACCGCAGACATCTGAATGGCTGAAAAGCGACCATTCAATTGGTCTATACTATCTTGGCTCGCAGTGGCGAAACCGCCCTTGGTGCTATCTTGTGAATACTCATCGTCGAGAGATAAGCCAGCCGCAGCGAGGGCAGCATCTCTCGTTTCAACGCCTTTCTCGTAGATTTGGCGGTATCTATCTTGTAAGCCTTGTTTCTCCAACTCTGTGAGAACTCCGTCGCTCATAGCGGCCGCAAAATCGCCATACCAATCTTGGAGCGACTGCTTCAAGGGAGAGTTGACGAGATAGTTCAAGATAGCGTCACGCATGTATTCATTCAACCGCTTATTCATGTCGGCGATGCCGGTAGTTGATGATTTCAGCAAGTCCATGAGTCCGCTCTTGGCATCGTCGAAACTAATGTTGGTAACAGTTTCGTTGTACTCGTTCTGTAACTCAATAAGTTTGTCGTAATACTCGATGTATTCATCCATATATTCCGACACGTCGTGCGCTCCATCGGCCGCAGCCTTCTGAATCTTACCCCATAGGTCGGCAGCGTTGGCGGCAACCTTTCCCATTTCTTCTGATGTTAGGTTGAAGAAGTCACCTGCGTTGCGCACGCTCTTGCCAGTGATTTGGCTGATTCGTTGCCAATCGGCAGCAGACAATTCCTTGTCGATGTGATAGCCAGCAGAATGCTTGCCACCGATACCGAAGATACCACTTTTGTACTCGCCAGCGGCAGCTTGCATCATAGTCTGCGTATTGGCTTGCGATTGTTCGAGATTGGCCTTGGCGGTCTCATAGGCTTTTGTCGCTTCGGCTCCAGCGGTCTCCTCCATAACCTTTGTGAGTCGGTCAATAGAAAACTCCAGAGCCTTGTTCGATGCGGTGAGTTCATCAATAACCTCTTTAACCTGCCTCTCGTTGCCACCGAACAAGCTACTCAGTCCACCGAAAGAAAGTGTATCGAACAGACCGAACAAGCCGCTTGCGATGCTTTTGAGAGGCTTCATCACGATGTCTCCGCTAAAGATGTCGGAGAGCAAGCCGTTAACTGCATTGAACACCAAATCGGTTAGGTCGGCTATCAGGCTACCGATTCCGTCTTTCAGAATGTCGAGAAGCCCAAGTGCGGCACTGATGATTTCTCCGATACCGCTTCCCATTGCGTCAGAAATCTTGGAAAGCAGCTTGGATGTGGCTCCCGTAAAGACAGTTGATAGCGTGCCAGACAACTGCTTGATGCCCGAATAGGCGGTCCTCAATGAGCCGCTTTTGATGTTCTGCAAGGCATTGGAAACTCCGTCGATAGCGGTGACCGCTTTTTGTGTGGCATCGTGTAATAGGTTGGCTGCGGCGGAATAATTATTCTCCGCAGTCTGGACCGCCAGAGAACTGACATCGGCAACAAGGCGAGCCGAACCGAGCCGCAAGCTCGCAGCTTGGATTTCCTCTTTCGTTCCGCTGGCCAGTGCTTTGTCGTAATTCTTCTGTGCTTGGTCGAGATTGTTGTATGCAATTTCCTCTTTCTGGCGAGCCGCAATTAAAGCGTTTTGAGCACGCTGGAAGTCGTCAGTGAGTTCGCCTATCTTCGAGAGGGAGAAACCGCCAAAATCGCCGCCTACGGCATCTTGCAGCTTCTCCACGGCATCAACAATCTGTTTTTGGTCCTCGGGTTTCATGCCCTTGAACTCATCGGAGCGCATATAGGCTCGCAACGCTTCAAGATTGCCCTTCAACTCCTGCTGCATCATGCCGCTGAAATCACCGAAAACGCTACTCCAATCAATGTTGGCTTTGATAGCTTTTAGGTTTACTCTGGCGAGCGCGGCATCACGCTCTTTCTCCAGCCTGCGCTTGTCGCCCTCGGTGGTCGCTTCGGCTATCTTTCGGGAGTACTCTCGGGCGATAGCCAGCCTCTGCTGCTGATAGGTGCCGTACTCTTTGAGATAGTTGTTCATCGCCTCTTGCTGGCTGCGCAACTCATCACGAATAGCCTTGTCGTGTCGCTGCTCGGCTTGCTTGTCGAGAGCGTCATAGCGGGCGTTGATTTGGTCGATAACAGTTTTGTCAACGTCTTTCTCGTCGAAATTCTTGACGACATATTTCTTGTCTTTGGTTTTCTTGACTCGCTCCTGCTCATCAAAGAGAGCCTTTTGGCGTGCAATCTCATTGTCAATCTCCTGCTGCCGTTGGCGCTGGAGTTGAATCTGGTCACGCTTGAAGTCGTAATCTCTTTGCTCTCGTTGCTTCTCCGCACCTTCTTCCATGAGATTGATGCGGTTCTGCCACTCTTGCATAGCCAAGTCCTCGTCAAGCCTACGACGCTCCTCGGCTTGCTGCTCAATAAGTTTATTGAGTGACAGCTCCTCTTTATCGATAGCCATTTTGCGCTCCTCGGGATTTTCGGTTTTGCCACCACCTTTCTTGCCACCACCTTTCTTGCCTTTTCTTCCGCTATCATCGAGTTGGCTCTCCCATAGTTCCAATCGCTTATCGTCGGCAGACCCTGGAACATAATTATCACGCATGGAGTGAATTTCTTGCTTTAACTTTTTCCTCTCTCCACGCGTCATGGTGGGAGCGTTGCGCATTTTCTCTTCGATAATATCTCTTGGCGATTTCGTTGGAGTCGTCGCATAGGTACCAACACCCGGACCAAGTTTCGAGCCAAAGCCATTCGGGTTAAAACCTATTCCCCACCTATTGCCGCCATAAAACGAATTGGTGCTGAAATTCAGTTTCGGTGTTCTACCGCCCGGCAAGAATGGTGATGGGTTCAAAGGGTTCTGCCAAGCAAAACCATAACCACCTTGTATCTTGCCACCGAGATACATCATGTTATTGAGGGCAATCTGTTGCTGCGAGATTAGGTTGTCGAGCGAAGTAGTGTCGAAGAAAGGAGCGGCACTTGATTTGTCGATAGCGTTAATCTGTTGCTCTGCGCCATAGGCAGCATTATATAATTCCTCAAACGACATCTTCTCATAGTCAACTGCTTCGGTTACTTCTTCTGATGCCGATGCGTTATCTCTCATTGATTCAGATAATTCATCACGGGCATTGGTATACTTGATAGTGGCGTTGATGTAGTCGTTAATGATGCTATCATAATCCAAGTCGAGCCATGTGTCATAATCCACCGACTCTCCCATCATAGCATCATACCTCTGCCCTGGCCTATAGTCGGCATCAAGGCCAAGTTGTTCTTCTGCCTTGCGGACCTGCTCCTTGATTTTCTCTACATAAGCGCTCATTTGCTCTGGAGTCAACCCGCCCTGCTTTGCTGCAAATTCACGAAGCTGTTCTGTTTCGCTCTCAATTATGCCCGCTATGATTTCCTTTATTGAATCGGCACGCTTTTGCGCTTCTTTAGCATCCCAATCATCGAGAACGCCAGAACCTTCCCACTCTGCACTCTTATATCCTTCTTGGAGGCGTTTTTTTAGCAATTCAATCTCTTGCGCAATAGCATCCTCGTAGCCGGAGAAAACGGCGATTTTTCGCTTTTCCTCGGCTTCCTCTTTGATTTTACGAATAACCTCATCACGCAATAGATTTAGCTGCTCTAATTTGTCTTGCTCATCATCTATTTTTATGCCGTATTGCTCATATATATCACAGAGGGCATCAACCGCCTCTTGATGCGTCTTTGTCCCTTTGTTTGTATGCTCAAGCATAATAAAGAGTGAGTCAATCTTATTGGTGTTTTCAGCGATGTTAGTATTCGCCCGTTCAGTTGCCTCACTAACTGCGTCAACCTCATCGCCAAAACCACCAAAGGCATCAGTAAGTGTCATAACCGCTCCGACGAGTATCGAGATAACAGAGAGCCAGAAAGTGAATGGATTGGTGGCTGCAGCAAGTTTAACGGAGTCAAGAGCCTTTTTCAAGCCACGATTGGCAACTGCGAGCAAGGTTGTTGCTTTCGCATTTGCACCTTGGGCAACAGTATTTGCTTTGGTTTGAAATGTTTCGAGAGCGGTTGATGCTGCAACTCGTTGAGAGGTGGCGGCACTCAAATTCTTCTTTGCGGTGTTTACTTCTAATTTTGCACTTTGCAATTCCATTTTTGCGGTAGCGGCTTCACGTTTTGCTGCAGCAGCGGCTTCTGCGTTCCCCTCTCGAATTGCGACATTCACTTGCGATTGCGCAAGAGCCATGTTGATTTGTGCTTGTTGGCGCTTCTGAACAGCAAGGCGATACTCTGTTCTCGCATTGGCTTCTATCACTCTTGCTTTTTGTAAGTCCACCTGCATTTCTTGTATCTTGGCAGCGATAGCAGCACGAATGGCTTGCAACTCCTGCGCTTTCGATGCAGTAACCGCTCCCGTCGCAACCTTGGCGGCAAGATCTGCATCGAGATTGGCTTTCTTGGTACCAAGCAGAGCCTGATACTGAATAATCTGCTGATTGATTAGAGCTGACGTGATTGCGGCATTTGCCATAACCGCAGCCTTAACAACACCATAAGTTAAGACCACATCTCGCAACACTTTGACTACATCTTCCCAATGATTAACGAGGTCACCCACGAACTCTATGCCACTATAAATTAGACCCTCGTTCGCTTCGCCAATTTTGTTAAACATCACGTCAATAGCATCTTTGACGTTCTCCAATCGACCTGTAACAGTAGTCGCTTGTTTCTCCATAAGACCACCAAAACGGCCACCTTCGTTGGTCATATTCCAGATAGCCTCTTTAACTTCCTCGAAGCCAATCTTGCCTGCGGTGGTCATTTCCATAATCTCGTTCTTGGCTACGCCAAACTTCTTCGCCAACTCATCGACGAGAGGAATGCCCCTGCCCTGGAACTGGTATATATCTCGCGTAAACAAGCGACCCTGTGTCATTGTCGTACCAAACAGATAGACAATATCATTGAGGGGGAGCGACAAGCCAGCGGCGATGTCACCGAGCCTACGCATCGTTTCATTCACGTCCTCTGCTGCGAGTCCGTAAGCGAGCAACTGCTTGGCTCCGTTCGCCACACCAAGCAGGTCAAAGGGAGTCTTGGCGGCAAGGTCCACAAGTTCAGAGAAAAGCACGTTGGCTTTGTCGGCTGAACCGAGCATAGTTTCAAATGCAAGATTGAGTTGCTGGAATTGTCCTCGGGTCTCAATGACTTGGTTTGCAAACTCTTTCAGACCCATACCCAAGCCGATAGTGGCAGCGAGCTTCATGACCGACTGTTCCACTCCCTTGAACATGTCGTCAATCTGCTTGCCGTTCTCGACTGCACTCTGGCCTATCTGCTCAAAGCCGTGTATTACCTCTTGCCGTGAACGCTGAAACTGCGAGGTATCCATCGCAGCTTCAAAATTCACTCTACCGCCTTCGTTGTTCATTTCGTAGATGTTTTAAGTGTTAGAATGATTTAACAAATTCCTCCTCCCCCTCGACCTCAAAAATGTCGGGATTGTTGGCATCTTTAGAAGCGTCCCAATTTTTGTTTTCATCTTCGTCTGTGTCATAGGTAGGAGTGGCATAGCCATACATGAGGAAATTCTCATAAGTCATATTCAGCACATAATCGGGAGTGACGCCCAGCGTCTTGCACATCCCCATTACTGCTGCCCAGATTGAGTCGTTTGGCTTTCCACTTCGCTTTCGTTTGTTGGAGCGAGAATGTTGCCCTCTCTCTTGAGCGAAGTGGTAAGCACGAAAAAACCATTGATGTCTTGCGCAATGAGCCTACCGCTGATATAGCCAGCCATTTCAACGGGGTTCATGCTTAACAAAATCTGTTCAGCGAGGTAGTCAACCTCTAACATGGTGTCCTTTTTGCCGAAAAAGCGGTTTAGGAGCGAATTGAGCGACTTTCTCTGTCCAGAACATATAGACACTCGTCTGTGCTGCAAAACTCGCTCTGCGCCCAAAATAAGCACAGATAACACCTTGCCGAGTGCTTTCATCTTGTTGGCATACTTCATCACCGACAAGACGATTTCTGCACTGTCGGCTCGCACCGAGAACTCGGGCAACTCGGCAACGTATTGAGCCGCCAAGATTATGGTTGCGACTGACGGCTTGCCGAGTGTGTACTCCTTGCCGTTTATGTTGATCGTCACCTCGCTGCTTTCGAGAATGGCGGTGGCGGTCTTTTGCTCGATACTCTGTTTATCTTCCATAAAAGCGATTATTTGTGTTTTGAGAGCGTTTTTATTCTGAATGATATAGAACAAGGCGGACCTCATAAGAGAGCCGCCTTGTTAGCTGAAATGCCGCTCAAGCCAACTATGCGGCTATGCGAGCGGGGCGCATCAAGAAAGTGCCGAAGTGGTGGTGAAACGGCTGTACCAATAGTTGTTGTCAACTGCTGGATTGTTGCCTTCGGCAGGGGTCTCGGGAACGCCCGTGGTCTTCGAGATTTTGAAGGTGAGCTTCAACTCGTTACCAGTGTCCTCACCGAAAGAGGGAGCAACGCTGATGTGAGACACGGGAGCCTTGATGCCGACTGCACCTGCATTCTTGGGAGTTACCTTAACCGAGTAGTCACCTGCCACGACGTGGGTCTTGACATGGAACTCGCCGTCAGCCGTCTTACCGATATTCAGTGCGGTAAGCAGTTCATTGGTAGGCTCGATGATAGTGGTTTCAAGCTGGAGTGTTCCCTCGTTCACTTCCTCGGCAACGACCTCGCCGCCCGTAGCGATTGCTTGGAGCGTATCACCATCCTCTGCTGTGAGAGCGGTGGTCTGATTCTTGATTGTTCCAACATTGGTGAGTGAAGAAGCAAAAGCATCGTTCTCTCCGGTAGGACCGAACTCTACTTTACACTTGCTCCACGCCATAATAATTTTAGCCATAGTGTTCAATCATTAATAGTTATACGTCTGAATTTTACTCTGAAATTGATGTAGTGTTCTTCTATGCCCTCGACCGAGTCTGTCACTGGAGTGTCCTCGATAGCAAAATCATACTCGTCATTCTCAATGTTCTCGAATACGCTGATAATCTTTGCTTCCAAAGCGTCAAGACGCTTGATGTCCTGGACCTTTGTTTGGTAGCCGCTTACCGCCTTGTCGGGAACATAGGCGTTGACGTTCACGATACCCGATTGGACTTGCAGATTGTAGCCAGTGAGAAACGAGACCACAATATCTTCGCCTCTCGCATCATCGGGGCGCATACCTTTGCGATATACCTTCCCCGAAATAAAGTCGCTCACAGTGGCTTTAACCACGTTGAAAACGTCTTTTTCAATCTGCTTCTCGGTTTTCATTTCACTTCAAGCCTAACTCTGATAAAATTCGGTTTTTGAGCATTGGCGCCAGCATCTCTGCAGATGATAGCACCACACGATTGTGTATCGACTCCACATAGTAGGCATAGTTCATACCCGCTGCGACGATGAGAACAATCTCACCATTGGTGTGCCGTTGCGAGAGTTCTTTGAGATATTGTGAGCCGGCCAGCACTCCGCTCATCTTATCACTGCCGTTTCCGCTCGGTTGCGGATTGGCTATCTGCACAGGAACACCATTCAGCAGAACCACATAACCGATACTGCTTCGCAGGTTGGCCGTCTGGTCTTTGTAGGAACCTTTCAGCCTTGCATCCTTGACACATTCCTCACCTATACGACACATGAACTTGACAAGAAGCTGCTTTATCTCTTGCTCTCTCGAATCCATGTAGCCGTTAATCTGGCTCATCGGTGTCGTCATTCGGATGCTCATACGTAGAGTATCGTGCGGTCCATTGTGGTTTTAATCGGTTTTCCAAGCACTAAAAATTCTCCGAGATATTGACTATCTCTTTCGAGTTTTAGTAGCGAGGAATCAAGCGGAATCGACTCTACAACGATTTTGTAAGCTATCTGCTTGAAAGTTCCGTCGGCGTATGCCCCTTTGTTGTTGGTCACGAACTGAATCAGACAAGGAACGGGGTCACTCCATTGGATTTCTCCAGCGGTGGGTTCCCCATCCTCGTCGAGAGTTGCGCCCTCAACGCTTGTCGCATACCATAGGAAGCCGTTTGTTCTCATCACCACATATGGGAGCCATCTTCAATCGTAGTAAGATCTTCATCAAGAAATTCAGAAGCATCGAGACCGCACTGCTTACACCAAAATGCGATACTTTTCTTGACGGCATCGTAGTTGACCGAAGCGGTTATGCCGTTGTCGGTGCGAGAGGTTTCAACCCAACCTTTGACGATGATGATAGCACACTTGGTAATCGTGCTCTCGTCTCCCTCGTTGTCGGTAGGCTCCAGCCCCTCACGCAAGAGCATATCCTCGGCCACGTCGGTATCGACATAGCAAGTATTGCAAATGACCTTGCAGCGAGCCTTCAATGCTTCTAAATTCGTTCTGCTCATTGCTTAGGGATTAGTCTTCAACGTGTAGATGTTGTTAATCTCCGAAATAACGGGCAGAGAGAGCGACTCGGCCTCGGTGTACTCGCCATGACGAGTGCCCTTGGTCTTGCCGATAAAATACTCCGAGATACGGATGCGGCCATACATAGAGTAGGTCACGTCAGCCTCTGGCTTGAGTTCGCTATCGGTGAGAGCGTTCTTGATAGTGCCAAGTTTGCCAGCAGGTACAAAGACAATGTTGTCTGTGTTCCAAGGAGTGACAGGGTCAAACTTGTGGCCAGCTTTCTTAACACGCAGCTTGCGACGAATCTTGGTAAATGTAGGCAATTCGTTCTGCTCCATATACTGATTGACCATAGCCATAGTAAGGATGCTCGAACTGCGGTCTGAACCAAAAATCATCTTCTTCATCTTTGGACTGCGGCAGATGTAAGACATCTTTGCAGGAGAGATGAGAATGCTGCCGATTACACTCTTGTCGTCAGCGAGGTCGAGAACCTCTTGAATGTCTTCGAATGGGTCAACACTATCAAGGTTCGCTTCGGTCCAAGCGGTATCTGCACTGGCGATGTTTCCTGCGGGCATCTGATAGTTGATGGTGCCACGAATACCGCCCTCGGGATTGTTAGAATCGCTGAATGTGAAGACACCACAATTCGAGAGAGCCGAAAGGAAGATGTTGTCGATACGACCTTCAACACCATTTACGGCTGTCTCTGTGTTGCCCCACATAATCTTGATGAGTTCGTTCTTAACTGCGTCTTCGCTGATTGCACGAGAATCTTGCAGTTGTAATACACGGCGATAATCCTGCATGCTCAAAGGCACTGCGATTGCATGGTGGAGTACCCTCTCTTTGAAGGTTTCCAGCCCCTCTGTGCCAATGATTGGTGCTTCGGAGTTTTCACCGATTGTCGATGCCATGATAGAGATTTGCTGCTTGCCGATCAGTTCCTCGAAATCGAGACCTGTCATTGGAGAGTCCCAATCAAGGTAATCTCGGTAAACCACTTGGTCAAACAATCTCTTATTCAGTTCGGAGGCGGCATCGATTCGTGCTTGTACGTTCTTGGTCAGTTCACCGAACACTGAACTACCAACAAAAGGAGTTGCCATAGTTTTTACTGCTTAATGAACATGATGTTAGGGTTCGCTTTCAAGCAAGGACCGCCATTGAGTCGCCAATCCGAGGGAAACTCTGGAACGACATCGGCAAGTGCGATTGCATCGTATGCAACATCAAGTGCTGCGAGTTGGGAAGCCTCGATTTTGAGGTCGGAGCCAAGAATCATATTTGGAAGATACTTCGCTTCTGCCAACTTCAAGACTACATAGTCATTGGCGGCAAGGCTTTCGCCCTTTTCGCCATGGTAGGGAGTCACGTTTGCGAGATTGATTTGTCCGGTAGAAGCACCACTTGCGACAACTTTCAGTGCGCCAGTGTCACCGCTCTCGCAGTCATAGTAACCATACTCGGTGCTCTCGACAAGCAAATCGTCTGCGGTCAGACCGCTATATGCAGTCGAGAGAGTGAGAATGTCAAAGCCATCGTTGCTTGTGTCAATGGCGGTGATTGAGGGTGAAGCAGAGCCATCACCGAACTTGCTCACGATGTCACCGACAACGAAATAGTTGTTCTTGGAGACGCGTGGCTTGGTGGTGGTCCCACCTGCAATCACTTTCGCAACCTTGACAACCGAAGCGCTCATATTGTCGAAATCGACTGCTACAAGTGCGCCACGCTGAATGAACGTGCCAACGGGAAAGGTCTGTGCCAAGTTAAAGCCGCCTGGCAACACTTTAGGCTCTCGCCAAAAAGGTGTCATACGACCTTTAAACTCGGTACGTTGAAATGTTACTGCCATAGTTAGGATGTGCCATTTTGGTTAAACAATCAGTTATCGGGAAGCGTTTTCGCCCACGACTGTGCGTCTTCCTTGACTTCCTCATCGCTGGAAGATTTGATAGGCGAACTCTCACTTGTCGGGAGTCCGTTATCAACAAGGCTCTGCTTAAACTCGGTCAGAACCTCTGTGATGTCCTCATCGTCATCAATCGAGAATCGCTTCATCAGATGCTCTGGAATACCAAGTTCTTTCGCCTTTGCCGAAATTGCTGACTTGCGGTTAGCTGCCGCCTCCTTCTTCTCATAGTCGGTGATTTTCTTCGAGAGTTTCTTGTTTTCCTCTCGCATCTCTTCCATGAATTTCTGAAGGTAGGCAGGTATCTGCTCATCGCCCTTTCTGCCGTCGTTGCCCTCATCGTCACCTTTACCCGATTCAAGGTCGTCACCATCAGCATCGGTTTTTTTAGTGCTTTGAGGTTTCTTGCCTTGCAGTTTGCGTGTGACCTCAGCCTGCATTGCTTTGGCGTATGGTACAAGCGTTTCTGCAATCTTTTCAATGTCCTCGTCAGAGGTTTCATCATTAATGCCCTCGCTGCCGATTGTTGCCAGTTCCTCGAGTGCCTTAACATTCAATCCGAAATCCTTACATTTCGTCTTGAGAGTCGCAAAGAGTTTTGTATTCATAAAGATGTCAATTTTAGTTTACGAAATCGGTGCAAAATTAGCGTATTTTCTCCGATTTGCTCACACTGCTCAAAGTTTTTCACCGTTAAAAAATCTTAAAAATAATAGCAATAGCGAGATTTTTGCTCTCAAAAGTTGCATATATGAAATATTTGCTATAATTTTGCTCTCACAAAATCACCGAAACACTAACCGACCGCAAGGTCATAACGCAATTACTGAAATGTTAAAGACAGAATTTGAAGAGAGAGTGAAGATGAACGTCACTGACAACGAGTATTATGACATCATCGAGCCGATGTATATGAGAAGTGACGTTGACAAAGACGAGTTCTGCGCAATGTGGCGCAAGATGAACCGCAAGCGCATCGCTGCTTACAAGATTGAGCTGCAAGCGCAGCAAGAAGCAGCAGCACGCATCGAGAGACTGTGGAAGACCGAGAGAAAGTTGTTCCTCGCAATTCGTTGGATTAGCGCAGAGAACCTGCTCAATGGGCAAGAACTTGCCGACTTGCACGCAGTCAACATCTCGACACATCGCATGGGACATCTCAACGGTCACGACATTAAGATACCGTGCAGTGCTAACAAAGTGTGGTATGAGCTTCACGAGTATCTAATGAGTGCATAAACAACACGCTGCGCTATCGGCGAGACGGGCATATAACTCATTATTTACAAAAAACACTAAAAACAACAAAGCTATGGAAAAAAAAGAGTTAAGAACAGCATTGGCGCATTGGCTGATTTGTAACAAAGACTTCGGAGTTTTCAAGAAACGTGAACGATACTGGCTTGAACTACTTCCAAATGGGGATTTGTGCGGTCGTAGCGACAATATCAAAGGTGTCGTGATTAACTATTTCCCATTCGACCAGTTCTACGATATATTCACCTTGTCAATGGAAAGAGTATGAAAACACACGGTGTGTAAAAGTACACATTAAACAAGGCCGAGCAAGCGCAATCGTTACCGGAAAGGACTACAAGAAAGTGTATGATGCAGCTTTTGCTCTCATCGGTTACTCGCCGAGAGATGGCATCACGAATCGACACACCCGAATGCTTATGGAACACTTTGGCGGAAAGTGGCATGCCACAATGCAGATTGGTTCTGGCTGCAAGGTTCATCTACGCAAAGAAGAACTTCCTGATGGAAGATTGGTTTGCAACTGCTCTGGCCACTGTGTGGCTGTTATTGACGGAGTGATTAACGATTTGGCAGACCCATCGAGAGGCGGCACCCGATGTGTGTATGGTTATTGGCTATTTAAATGATATGGCTATGGAACACGAAGAGAAAATCTGCTATTTCTGTAAGTTCGCTTACCACGCTGGTACGGACATGCTTGGCTGGACTTGTCGATTGCACGGCAAGAAAGTAGAGAGTTATGATTCTTGTTGGGATTTCGAGAACTATAAGGACAGTGAGAAAGAAAGAGACGATTAAAGCTATCTTCCAGCGCATATCTCGGTCAAGACATAGTCGATATAGGATTGACCGAGAAAACCGCTGGAGAGCGATTTTTTAACTAAATAACACAATACAATTATGGCTACTACAATCTGCAAGAGATGCGGTCAAGAGAAACCGCTCGAAGAATTTTACAACAATCGTTATGGCGCATCGCAGGTATGCCGAGAGTGCGCTCGCAAGAAGCGTCACGAAACTATGGCGAAGCGATATGCGGCACAGCGTGCTTCCTCGCTCGCAGACTACACTCCCCGAGAACTCATGGCTGAACTGAAACGACGTGGCTATGAGGGAACTCTTACATTCACAGAAACACACGTTATTGACATTTCAAACATTTAACACTATGGCAAAGTTGTATAAAGCAGACGGCAGTAAAGCCGTTGAAATCCAGCCAGCCAATGGTACCGACTTTCAGCTTGAAGAACTGCAAAAAGCGGTGGGTGGCTACATCGAGATAATTAATCTTGACAACGGCATGATTTTGGTCGTTGACGAAGAAGGCCTGTGCAAGCATAAACCCATGAACCTCAAAGCCTCGTTTCTTGCCGGTCACGGCGTTGTCGGCGATGCGGTTTACTGCAAATCGGAGGAAGTGAAATGAGAAAGGTTTATCACGTTGAGACAATGCGCTCCGACGGAAGCATTCAGCATTCCTACTTCGGAAGCAAAAAGGCGATATTTAACCACATTTCGCAAGACGTTCTCGGTATCAGTTATAAATACCTCTGCAATCTGGACCTCTCTAAACGAGAGTATCAAGGGCGCAGATGTAATATCAGAATGGGGTATCTACTCACAGCCAACACGATATACTGAAAAACCTCGTTATTTGCGCTCCAAGCGTCTCAAATGTCGCAGATAGGTTTCCCTATATCGGGACAACAAAAGTCGCTTGGAGCGATATAGAAACAATTTTTCGAGAAATATTTGGTCAACTCGGAAATATGATATAATTTTGCATCGGTCTTTGACCACCCGACGCTTGAACGGTCTTAATACTCCGTGCGTCAAATGAGAGGTAGCCTTTAGAGGAAGCCTCTCACTTTCTTTTTATAGCGACCTGCTTTGAGGGCATCAGCCAATAAATCTATATGTCTGCCATATTTATTCATCAGAACGATATTACCAATTTTCATCTTGTTTCGAACCATATAGTCAATAGTATTGATGAATCCCTCTGCATCCATATTAACCAATTTGAGAACAATTGTAGGTGCTTGAATAAAGCCAGCTTCAAGGTCTCCTTGTAGCGTGTTCCAACTTGTTGTGGTAACGTGCTTGAAATCAGCCACACGAATGCGACCTGCAACGTTTGTAACGAGAGCGTCAGCAGATGTAATAACATCATACTCGGGCAAGAACACTACACTCTTGCCGTCAACATTGAGTTCTTCTGCCATTTGCTTGGTAGCCGCCCAATTGTCTTTACTCTTCATTTTGTGTCCTGCATGGGTGGTGGTCCTCGCACCCGAAGGAGCAATATTAATAATGCTAAATGTTTCTGTGTCGTCAACAATGCTTTGGAGCAATCTCTGTTGCTGTGCGACGTGGCGCAACTCTCGAAGTTTCTCAATGATGATTGGAGAGAACGGCTCAAACGCTGCATACGTAAAGTGCTCAAATGGAGCGGTAGCGTCAGCAATAATTCTCTCTACTTTGTGTGTCGAAATAATTTGGTTTATTCTCTCGATATTGTCACGAATGAAATAAGGCTGATATTCAGCCGTAGCGATACGCTCTGCATTTCCTTTCACCCAATTATTAAAGACTTTCGGCATATCGGTGATTTGCTCTGGACTATAATCGTCGATACTCGCTTTTCCGTCGAGAACATCTTTGCCCCACTTCAACATATCATCAAGGTCAGAGAGGATAGGCACGGCAAAGCATCTGCACTGCGGGTGCCAGCCCACGAACTTGAAGTCTTTCGGATATTTGCCTTTCAAGTCGTCACAGATGTCGGGAGCAGGGTGGTGATTAGATATTCGTATCTCGATGCCAATTACAAAGTCCATCTGTTGCCAACGCAGGTGGTCTGCGGTCCGATATGCCATATTGGTTTCGGTGCGTGTGAGCCTCATTGCATTTTTGTAGGATGAGCGATACACGCCACGGCCTGGGTGGTACGCTGCCGCTTTCTTCGAGAGTTTGAGATTTCCTTGCTCGTCACGGACTCGACGGAACAAGCGGTCTGGCTCTCGAAGATAGCCACGCACCTTTCGGGAGATTGTGCTTGCGCTATCTCCACGCCCCATCGACACAGAGAGTGCCAACTCTATTTCATCTTTGAGTTGTCCTGTATAGTTCCATACCCTCTGCGAGAGATTGAGTCCGCCATAGGCACTTGTGCGAGAGAAGAAAGCGTCCATAGCTTCTTGGTTTCGCATAAAGTAACGTGCAAAATGGTCGCTCTCTGCCGCCTTCCCGAAAATGGACTTTACAAGAGCGTCAGCAGATAGGTTCGCATATTGCCACTCTGACGCTATGCCGCCTCTGATGTCCTGATACACATTCGCATAAAGGTTGCGTAAGATGTTATTAGCTTCTTCCGACAACCGACGATTGACGGAGAACGAGAACACCTCACCATCAGCAAGGTTAAATGGCGTAGATATATCGAGCAGTTGTTCAACCGCAGCCTCGAAATGTCGTCGCACTTGATTGGCGTATCGCTCGGTGCGATTGAAGATGCCTGCGGCATATTTATCGTAGTCAATCCGTCTCTTAACACTTTGTACTTAACACTTTGTACTTAACACTTTGTACATAACACTTTGTACATAACACTTTGTACTTAACACTTTGTACTTAACACTTTGTACTTAACGCTTTGTACTTAACACTTATCACTTATCACTTACCACTTGTCCCTTGTGTTTTGACTCGGGTTGCTCGTGGAGGATGTAGTGGATGCCGTTGCGCTTGCCGCACACATATCCTGTGGGCTTGCGGCCCGCCTGAACCAGATTGTCGAGATAAAGCGGCTCGCCTTCAATAAGCAGCTCGCAAGAGAAGGTGTTGCCGGGCATCAGCTTGGAGTTTTGTGAATATTCCACCACAAAGCTTCCCTTGCCCAGATGCCTGATAATGATGATGCGTGATGGCGCCCAGGTGACATGCAAGCGGGCGTTGATTGCCAAGTCTTTGCTCGGATGAAGCGTTTTGCCCAGAACTGTCGCGCTGCTGTCTCCGTCGCCCTCGGCGAGAGACGCGACGAAGTGTGAGAAGTCGTTATAACCCAGCAGGCGCGCTAGTGCGCTGAGCGAGCTGTTGCGAGGGGTGTTAGTGTTAGGGATGTACTGCCATATGCGCTTTAGCGTGCTTGGCGACACGTGCTCGCCTTGCTTGGTAATTTCGTCGCTCAGCCACGAAAATTCACTCGGACTAGCGATTTTACACTTGAATAAGTCCTCAACACGCTCACACAATTTTTTGATTGCCTCGTTGTTTTCTTTCTTGTTGTCTTTCATGTTGCAAAGATAACAAATAGTTGGCATATTTCATTCATCAGTAGTCAGTTTTTTCATGATGGGGGGGTGTTTTTGTTGAGAGGGGAGAGGATGAAGGACGAAGGACGAAGGACGAAGGAGAAAGGATGAAGGACGAAGGACGAACTCGATCCCCGATTCCCGATTCCCGATTCCCGATTCCCGATTTTCGATCTCCGCTCTCCGCTCCTCCTGTATAGACACAACAAATGCCGTCGTAATCTAGTGTGTGATTACAACGGCTGTGGGTTGATTTGTCGTGTGCTGCCTCTCGGCGGCACGGCTGTTTACATCCCTCTCGGGTGTTTCTTACTTGTAAACAGTGTCGCTAACTGTGAGGCTGTAGCGTCCTTTGAGGCGGCGGCGTGCGAGAACCTTGCGGCCATCGGCAGTGCGCATGCGGTGACGGAAGCCATGCTTGTTAGCTTTCTTGCGGTTTGATGGTTGGAATGTACGTTTCATTTTATCTGAATTTTATTTGTTTTCCGATTTCGGACTGCAAAATTAGTGCATTTTTTGGAAATAACAAAGAAAGTTGTGAAATTTAGTCTAAACTTTTTGCATTTTTTCTCAATTTGCCGTAATTTTGCACGTCATAATGACTAAGAAACTCAATTTTTTACAATAATAGAACGAAAATTTAGATTATGATTAACGCTCAAGACATCAAAAACGGAACCTGTATCCGTATGGACGGCAGACTTTACTTCTGCATCGAATTCCTTCATGTGAAACCTGGTAAGGGCAACACCTTCATGCGCACCAAGCTCAAAGACGTGGTTGACGGCCGCGTGCTGGAACGCCGCTTCAACATTGGCGAGAAGCTCGAGGACGTGCGCGTGGAGCGCAGGCCTTATCAATACCTGTATATGGATGGTAGCGACGCCATCTTCATGAATCAGGAGACCTACGAGCAGATTCCTATCCTCAAGGAGGTTATCACTGGCGTTGACTTCATGAAAGAGGGCGACGTAGTGGAGGTTGTCACCGACGCTTCGACCGAGACCGTGCTCTATGCCGAGATGCCAGTGAAGACCGTGCTCGAGATCACTTACACCGAGCCAGGTCTCAAGGGCGACACCGCCACCAACACCCTCAAACCTGCCACCGTTGAGACTGGCGCCACCGTTAAGGTGCCTCTGTTTATCAACACTGGCGAGAAGATTGAGGTTGACACCCGCGACGGCTCTTACGTGGGCCGCGTGCGCTAAGCCGCCTTATTAACGATAAAAACTCCCCAGCCATGCGTGGCTGGGGACTTTTTTAATGCATTATCATTAATCTCTAATCGTGCGAAGCACAAATAATCTTTAATCAGCGCGAAGCGCTACCTAATCACCAGCTTACTGGGCTTGCGTGCCGCTGTTGAGCGCATGATATAGACACCTTGCGGCAGGTAGATGAAGTCATCGTTGTTGACCACATCGAGGTGCTTCACGTGCTGACCGCTGGTGGAGAAGATATCTACTCCGTGGTGCGGCTCGCTGCACTTGATGAGCACGCCGCCGCTTGTGGGAATGAAGGCGATAGGGATGTCGGCATCCACACCGTTTATTGCCGAATAGGCGACGGTAATCACATTAGATGGGGTAGAGGTGTAGCCCAAGCGGAAGCTCTGCACTGTGTAGGTGTGGGTCTGTCCAGGCATCAAGTCGTCAAAGGGGTAGCTTGTCTCGTCGGTGGTGAACTGTTCGCTCGAGACGATGTTGTTGTGGTCGTCATAGACGATGCGGTTCACGATATAGTAATCTACTGTCTCGGGGGCTTCCTCCCAGTGTGCCATATAGTTCTGTTCATTGATGTCGGTGGCTGGCAGGGCAGTTAGTGTGCTCAGCGTGGGCACGGCAACGCATTGTGCCGAGATGTCGGCACCGTAGCTGCCGGTAAGGCCGCCGTCGTAGATTAGCAATCGGCACCTGTGCGAGCCAATAGAGGTGGGTTTGTAAGTGATTTGCAGGGGATAGCCTTCCTCGCTGTTGGCTGTGGCGCGTGGAATGGTGTTCACTGGGATGCTGAACATCCTGTAATCATCACGGAAGAGCAGTACCGACAGGTTCTCTTTAAGATATTTGCCCTTTACATATACCGTCATGGTGAGTGATTTTCCCAATGCCACTTCGCCCATCTCTATCACGGTCTCCAGGTTGGGGGTGATGAGGATTGGGTCGCCTTGTGGCTCGTCGCCACCCTCGCCCACGATGAACGCCTCGCCCTGGCGGTCGCCCCAGATGTACTCGGCGAGCAAGGGGTTGTCGATAAAGGGGTTGCGGTTGTTCTGAATCTTATACACTGCATCGTTGCGCGCCACTTCCTTGTCGCTCACGGGGTCTTGCCTCGACCACTTGAGCAGCAGGTTGATAGACCACTGGTTGAGCGTGAGCCATGAGGCGTTGGTAACCATGTAGGTATATTTCCAAGTGTAGTCCTGATAGCATGTCGCCATATAGAAATAGGTGCGCGCGAAGTCGCCCTTGTACTCATCGTCGGGCTCAAACACTGTGGCGCAGCCTCCGCCTTGGCCTGCAACTGGCGTGCCCACCTTGGTGCAGCCGTTGTTGAAACTTGCTGTCGAGACCTCGCCCAGCGGGTAGTTGTTCTTCGCGAGGTTGGCGTCGCCGTCGCTAGGGTAGAGGTGGTTGAGGTCGGTATAGGCATCGACCTGTGCTCCGCCCCACCAGCTCTTGGGAAAGGAGTGCTCGCGGTTCATGCCGCTCACTGCGCTCGAGCCGCGGAAGTAGCGCACCGTGTTGCTATACATGTCCCACACCTGGCTGTGGTTGTCGAGGCGGCAGTCGGTGCTCTGGAAATGATACCACAGACTGCTGTATGTCATCACTGTGTGGTTTTTGAGCAGCTGATGCACTGCGTTTTTCAGGTCCTGTCCTCGCTTGCCGTCGATGCTGGAATAGTAGCCGGTAGGCACAGTGGCATTAGTCCCGAGTGCTGCCATAAAGGTGATCAGCGTAATGAAGTGTTTAAGATGTCTCATAGTTTAACTGAATGGTCACTTTCTTTTTTTCATGTGCAAAGTTAATATAAAGTTTTCAGAAAACACAAACTAAGTCAAGTTTTTAGTCTTTCAGCCGTCAGTTTGGCTTTAGCCACAGGTTGTTGCGTGACTTGTCAAAACTTTTTTGGTAGTATTGTGGAAAATAGCTAACTTTGCAGTGCAACAACAATAACACAAAGAGCGATGCCCTATTTTTCGGTAATAATACCAGTGTATAACCGCCCTGCTGAGGTGGATGACTTGCTGCGGAGCTTGGCAGAGCAGTCGTGCCAGGACTTCGAGGTGTATCTCGTGGAGGATGGCTCCACGGTGCGCTGCGAGGAGGTGGCTAAGCGCTATGAGAACCGCCTCGACCTGCACTACCACTACAAGGAGAACGAGGGTCGCAGCATAGCCCGCAACTACGGTATAGAGCGTGCCAGCGGCGAGTATTTCATTTTCTTCGACAGCGACTGCGTTATTCCGAAGGACTATTTCAAGACTCTCAAAGCCGAACTCGAGCGCGAGCCGGTAGATTGCTTTGGCGGTCCCGACGCGGCGAGCGACGACTTCAGCGACGTGCAGAAGGCGATAAACTTTTCGATGACATCGTTCCTCACCACTGGCGGCATACGCGGCGGCAAGGTGCAGCTCGAGAAATTCGTGCCGCGCTCGTTCAACATGGGCTATTCCCGCAAGGTGTGGGAAAAGGTGGGTGGCTTCCGTGAGATGTTCAGCGAGGACATCGACATGAGCACACGCATCCGTCAGGCTGGGTTCACGACTCGCCTTATCCGCGACGCTTACGTCTATCACAAGCGCCGAGTGGATTTGAAGAAATTCGCGCGCCAGACCTACGTGTTCGGCATGTCGCGCATCACTTTGAAACTCCTCTATCCCGACTCGCTGAAGCTGGTACATTGCCTGCCAGCGGTGTTCGTGCTGGGCTGCATTGCGCTGATTCTGCTCGCCATCTTCTGGCGATGGTGGGCGATTCTGCCGCTGGCGCTCTATGTGGTTATGCTTTGGGTGAGTGCGCTTGTCAAGACCAAGAGCCTGAAGATTGCCAGCCTTGCTGTGGTGACGAGCTTTGTGCAGCTGGGAGCCTACGGCTTCGGGTTCATCAAGGCTTTTGTGTGGAAAATCCTCCTCGGTCACGGCCGCGACATCAACGAGGAGATAGCCATGCGCAAGGGAAAGTGAGCTCGCGTTGCTCGCTGATTAAGGATTAGAGATTAATGATTAGTGAAAATGGAACAAAACGAGATAAAGTCGCGGGCGTTGAAGTTTAGCACGTCGCTTGACGACCGTCCGCGTGAGAAAGCGATGAAATATGGGTTCTCAACCTTGTCGCCAGCCGAGCTGTTTGCCATAATCTTGGGTAGCGGCAGCCGTGGCGAGAGCGTGGTGGAGCTGTGTCAGCGCATACTCAACGACCACGACAACAAGATCTACAAAATCGCCCGTCATAAATACAGCGACTTGACTCGCATGTACCGTGGCGTGGGCGAGGTGAAGGCGGTGGAGATTCTTGCCGCCATAGAGATTGCCCGACGGTTCCAGGGCGAGGAGTTTGACGATGACTTCCAAATCACCGACGCCAACGCCGCCTACCGTTACCTGAGCACCTTCATGCTCGACAAGGAGCATGAGGAGATGTGGGTGCTGCTGCTCGACCGCGCCAAGCATGTGAAAGGGCGCGAACTGGTGAGCACTGGCGGCACAGCCGCCACCGTGGGTGACGAGAAGATAATACTCAAACACGCCATTACGCACCTCGCCAGCAGCATCATTCTCGCTCACAATCACCCTAGTAACAACGCCCGCCCCAGCATCCAGGACGACGCTTTGACACAACGTGTGAAACGCGCCTGCGACGCTGTGGGCATCCCCCTCGACGACCACATCATAGTGTGCCGAGGCGATTACTACAGCTACCAAGTGGAAGGGAAAATTTAATGCAGAATGCAGAATGCAGAATGCTGTTCCTAGCTATTCCTAGCCATTCCTAGTCATTCCTAGTCATTCCTAGTCATTCCTAGTCATTCCTATCCACTCCTAAAATAAAAAAGGAGCGCAGCTGCGCTCCTTTTTTATTGCTTTATCAAGGTTCCACTGTCACTACTGAGCCTGCGCTGTGGGCGGTGATTTGCGGGGCGTACTGGCATTGTGCCGTGGCGATTCCCACGCTGTACTTGCCCGGTGCGGTGACATAGACGTCGTAGCTTATCACGTGCGTGCCCTTGTCGAGGCTTGTGAAGAAGATGTTGGTCTCGCTGTCCTTGATTTCGAGGTAGTAGTAGCTCTGGTCGGCATATCGGTAGCCCGAGAGCTTATCTACTGGTTCGAAGCAGGAGCCGCGCTCGTCTTTCACTGTCACGAAGTCGAGGTCCTTGGCGTTCTTGATGACGGTGCGCACCTGAATCTTGTCGCCCACCTTGAAGTTCTCCACACGTCGCAGAGAGCCGTCGGTGTTGTAGGCATAGAACTCCTTGTGGATGGAGAGATCGTAGATGCTCACCTCGGCGATGTCGCTCATCTCGGCTTTGAACTGGCTGTAGATGGCGCCCCATGCGGGACTTGTGCCGTGCCGCTCGATGTTGAGCGTTGCCAGCGAAGTGGCGGGAATCTGCTTGCGGCAGTAGCCCAGATAGGTGTCGATCTTGTCAAATTCCAGTGGCTTGCCATCGATGGTGATGGTGGGCGTGTCGTTGCGCTCTAGCCACTTGCTGCCGGTGGCGAGTAGGCTGTAAACGGCATCGGCGGCGAGGCTGCTGGAGCCCCAGTCGTTGGTCTGCTTCATCAGTAGCATCCACTTGCGCACCTGGTCGATTTCGGTAGTGCGTGGGTCAACCTCGTTCATTGCCTGGAGTATGGTCGATGTCACAGCCACCTTGTCGAGGTAGCGCCATCCAGCCTGCACGTTGTCCCAGTACATTCCCATCTCGGGTTTGTTGAGAGAGAATTGACGTATCGACTCAACGATGTCCTTAGCCACCTTCTGGTAGTTGTTGCGGTTGAGGGTGATGGCGTAGAACGCCTTGTTGCCCAGCGAAGTGCCTTTCCAGTCCTTGGTCATCGCCTTGAGGCAGTTCTTGAGCATCTTCTCGTTCTCGCCAGTGACAGGAATCTCGGGATAGAGAGTGCGCACATACACATAGTCGCTGAAGCCGCTGTGGTTGTTCTTGTTGTGCTTGAGATGCTCCTTATAGACTCGCAGATACTCCTTGTCGAAATAGGCGATGGCACGTTTCACCATAGCGTTGATGTCGGCATCGTCTTTGAGATACCCCAAGTGACGCAGCTCGCCTATGAGCTCGAGCACGGTCTCGGTGGTGTAGAGCGACGACTCGCAGTTGGGATAGAGGTACCACGTGAAGCCTCCGTCAGTCATCTGCAGGCGTTGCAGACCCTCGACGATGCGCTTGTGCTCGGCGGCCATCAGCTCTTCGTCGAAGAGCTCATTCAGTCGCGACATGCGCAGCGTCTGGCGGTCGGCCTCGTTAATCCACGGCGAGGCGAGGAGTGTTCCAATCTTGAGGTCGCTGTTGCGGGCGAGCATCGACACTAGGGTAGAGTCTTGCTCGTTGGCCTTCCAGTAGTCAACCGCCTCCTTGATGTTAGGCTGCAACTTGGCGATGCCCTGCGCCAGCGTCACGGCAAAGAGGCTGTGGGCAAGCGTGGTGGCTACTTTGTAGTTGTCGCTGTAGATGGTGGGCAGCGCCTGAACGCAGTACCACACTGGGTTGTCGCAGTATTCCAGAGTGACGCGTGCGTCGTTGGCGAACTGTGGCAACTGAGTGGTGAACGAAGGCGTTGCCGCGTCGATGTAGAACGGCTGGGTCTCAATCACCGGCGAGATGGCTTGCAGCACAGGAATCATCACCTGCTCGCCGTCGCCAAAGTTGCCGGTGGCGGCTTTCACGCGGAAGCCAACGAACGGAATGGTGTCGGGCACCTCCCAGTCAATCTTGAGGGTGTTGGTGCCGTTAGGCGCGATGTTCTCGTTGAAGTTCTTGCGGGCTATCACCTCATTGGTGCGAGGGTTGAACAGCTCGATGATGGCATCGCAGTCAAGTGCGTTGTCGGTAGAGTTCTGCAAGCTTGCCGCCAGCTGGCTCTTGTCGCCCTGACGCAAGAATCGTGGCAGGCTCGACTTCACCATCACGGGTTTGTTGGTGAGCACTTCCTTGCTGAGCTTGTCGGTGTTGAGGTTGTTGTTGTAGGCAATCGCCTGCATTATCCACGTGGTGTTGAAGTTTGGAGCCTCAAACTCAAGCGACACATTGCCGCTCTCGTCGCTCACGAGCATGGGTTTCCACAGAGCCACCTTCACATCGCTCTCACGCACTTGCACTTGCTCGAGTGCTGCCTCGTTGACATTAACCTGTGCTGCCCCTGTCTCGGCAGTCATCACCACCTCTTCGAGCATTGCACCATCGGACGTGTCCATCATGCTGGCATTCTTTGCCATAGGAGCCATCTCTGGTTCAGGAATAGCTGCATCATAGAGCACCATGCCACGACCTGCGCCAAGCAGATTATAACGATAGTTCTCAAAGAAACTCTCGTCATAGGTATTGAACTCTGCAATCGAGGCACTATTGGTTCTTAAGCTGCCATGACTCCAAGAAGGATTGTTGTAGATATTTCCATAAAGACGGTTCTCATCGAAGCGGAACACCCTGTAACGACGGATGTAAGGATTGAACGACCAGTTGTTTGGACTGATGTCGTTGATGGCCTTATCCATCATCTCAAGAACCATTGCACCAGTTTGCGGCTTGTCGTTCTCATCAACGAGTGTGAACGACCATTTCTCATTTTCTCCCGAGAGTAGCTTGTCGCGGAAAGAATTGACTTTCACCTTGAGGGCTTTAGCCTTGACATTGCTGTTCATGCGCAGTTCTTCGGTATAAACCTCATTGTTTGCCACGCTATAGAATTGAATGTTTAGGTAGCCACCAGGAGTGTTAGGTAAAGCAATGGCAAAGTCGTTGATGCCCTGCTTCATCTTTATCCATCCCTGCTTCTCCACTTTCTCTGCCGAAGAGGCTATGTAGTAGATGTAAGCTTCGGGGGTGCCAGTACCAATGGTGATGTGCGCCACATTCTTATCATCTACACTGCGTCCGTCATCGGGCATCCACATTGGCGAGTCTTTTACTGGGCTTGTCTTCTCACCCTTGCGGTAGAGGGTCACGAAGCAAGAGGTTGTCTCGCTGTCGCCAAGCATATTGACAGTGACTTTGTATTTCCCTGAAGGGAGTTTGGTGAGATCCACAACCGGATTCTCGCTGTTGATGTTGCCCGAGGCCACCACATTATTGTTGTCATCTTCAACTTTGTAATAGCACTCCACGCCTTTCTCGTTCTCGTCGGTGCTGTTGAAGGTCAGCGGCAGGTCAATAGGTTTCACGTTATTGAAATCCATGTTTCCCGAGAGTTCAACACCTCTTCTGTCGCCAATGATGAAGCAATGGCTAGCCTCTTGCGACTCGCCTGCCTCGCTGGTACACTGTGCATCGAGCACATAATTATAATGGTAATACCTCGCTTCATTCTCCTTGAAGCTTGATGCAGGCAGTTCAAGTGTGAACTCACCCTTCTCGTTGGTCGTCATCACAGTGTCAATCACATTCTCGCCACGAGTAGTTGACCACCGCCACCACCAGCTCCACTCATTGCGGTAGAGACGCAGTTTAACCTCGGCACCTGGCACCGGCACACCGCTGTAGGTAAGTGCCTTGCCGGTGATTTTCACTGGCTGGTTGCGTGTGAACACCTGGCGTGCATCGGGGAATGACACGGTAAACGTGGGAGCCTTGTACTCACTCACGTTGAACGAATAGGAGTTGAGATACTCTCTGTAGTTCTCGCCAGTTCTGAAATCAAGTGAGAAACGTCCGTTCATGCGGTCGGTAGGAATCTTGAACTCACCTTGAACGCGTCCATAGGCATCGCTCTCGGTCTCTAGCGTGTCAACCGACTTATGGTTGGAGTCATAGAGTATCACTCTCACCTTCTTGCCTTCGAGAGGACTCATCTCTTTGCTGGTGATAATATGTAGGATTGCGGCAAACTTCATTGTCTCTCCCGGGCGATAGATATTGAGGTCGGTGAACACCCGTGCAGTGACGTTGCTGTAAGACTCTCCGCTTTCAAAAGGACGAACATCTATAGCGGGACTATACTTGTCGTCACCATTTGTCGCTGTCACATTGTGATTGTAATATTTCTTGTCTTTGGGCAGAACTGAACTGCCATCCTTGTCGGTAACAGCCGAGGTCTTATCCTTTTTGTTATTATAACTGCTTCTGATATCAAGGTTCACGCCTTGCTGTGGAGCACCCGAACGGGTATCAACGGTAAACACTTTGTCGTCAAAGCCCTCGCCGCCAGCACTGAACATCGTGAGATTGTGAACGAGCACTGCATCATAGGCTCTAAAATCACTGTCAATAATTTCTTCACCCTCACGATTTGTGAATGCTCCAACAATCAGATACCTTCCAAAAGGTAAAGGAGGCAACGTCTCTTTCATTTCTTTGTTGAACGGCACCACACCCGAGACATGCAGCTTGTGAGAGCGCACAAACTCCAAATCCTTTAGTGTATATTTCTTATTTGAGCTGTTTTCTATATCATCATATACCTTGTCGGGGAAACGGTAGATGCGCACTTCAGCGTCGTTCACATTTTTGAAGTTTGCTCTTATCTTGATGGAATCGCTATTGCTCAAGTGCTTATCAAAATGTAAACCAACACTTTGCCTCTCAATGTCATAGATTTTATTCTGAACCGCGGGAGAGTAATAGGAATTTGGGAAACGGGCTACATATTCCTTAAGGTCGTTATAATGATCTGTGGCATAGCAGTTGAGCAGGAACAAGGCACTGTGTTCGTTGTCCTTATATTTCTCGTACTCGGCAAAATCGTCGCGGATGGCGTGGGTCTCGATGGCGGCATACATCCACTCGGGGGTGCCTTCCTGGCATGAGTGGAGCCAGCGCGCGTCGAGCTCCTTTTCATAGGCGTCGTCACCCACGAGCTGCTTGCAATGGAGGCACAGTGCCTGGAACAGTGTGGGCACGTACACGGCACCCATGTCGTCGCCCTCGACAAAAATCTTGTTGTAGTTGCCTATGGGGCACGTCATGAGATACCGCTCATCGGCAAGGGCTTCATTAGCCAGTTCTTTGATTTTGTTGTCAAACTGTTCTATATCCCACTCGGTGTAGTCGCTGGAGGGCGCTTCATCAACGGCGTTCTTGCGGCCACGCACGCCGTAGGCGTCGCGATAGCTCTTAAAAACGGCAGCCTCAAGAAGGTTGAGCAGAGCCTTGTAATCGGCTCGCTGCTCTTTGTGCTTGACGTCCTCGATTTGAGTGATGATAGTGTCCATCGTCTCTTGCGAGATTTTGGCTTTGGCGATGGAGTAGCGCACGAGGGCATCGACCATCATTTGCCCGTCACCGCTGCGCTGTGCCTTCTTGAGCTGCGCCATGGCGGCCTTGCTCACCTGCTGCGGGTAATCGAAGTCGGGCTCTTCCTGCGCATTTGCATTAAATGAAAATAATCCCATAACTGTGAGGATTAAAAGAAATTTTGATAAAAACCGGTGCATAACTATAAGTATTTTTGTGATTTTCTCTCCTTAAAGCTCTATATATTACAATAACGTGACAAAATGGTTAATATTTTACATTTTTTGACTATTATAAATATTAAAAGTTTAATCAAGGGATAGTTTAGAGTGGAGATTGGAGCGATAACCGATTACTGATTCTCGATCTTCGATTCCCGATAACCGATTTCCTTGTTAACATCTTGTTGATAAAAGAGTCGAGAAAAATTGTTGCACTAAGAAATATGTGTTCTATCTTTGCAGTCGCAAATCAAATAAAACTAACAATTTTTAGACATAAGAACAAGATATTAGTTCACAGTTAAGAGTTCATAGTTGCCCCCTCGCCACGTTTTTTTTAGACATAAGAACATAAGTACATAATTCTTGTTCTATTCTTTTTTTAGACATAAGAACATAAGTACATAATTCTTGTTCTCTTGTTCTCTTGTCCTCTAAACTATTAAATCATGGAATTTGAAACTGGTAAATCATCAAAGAACCGCAACAATAACCGCAAAAGACCTCAGCACGAGAGCGAGGTGCTGAGCGAGTTGGGCAAGACCCAGCCACAGGACATCGCCATTGAGGAGGCTGTGCTCGGAGCGCTGATGCTGGAGAAGGACGCCTATTCGGTGGTGAGCGACCTGCTCAAGCCGGAGTGCTTCTACGACTACGCCAACCAGCTGATATACGAGGCGATCATGACGCTGGGCGTGAAGCAGCGCCCCATCGACATGCTCACCGTCACCGAGCAGCTGCGCCTCGACGGCCACCTCGAGGAGGCAGGCGGGGCGATAAGGATCTCGGACCTCACCGGTCGCGTGTCGAGTGCCGCCAACATAGAGTACCACGCCCGCATCGTGGCGCAGAAATACCTGGCGCGCGAGCTCATCAGCTTCAGCTCCAACATCTCCACCCTCGCCTTTGACGACTCCATCGACGTCTATGACCTGATGCAGGAGGCCGAGGGCAAGCTCTTCGAGCTGTCGAAGAACACCCTCAAGCGCGACGTGATACAAATCGACCCCATCATCAGCGACGCCATCAAGAAAATTCAGGACGCCAGCAACCGCAAGAGCGGCTTGAGCGGCCTGGCATCGGGCTACCACGACCTCGACAAGGTGACGTCGGGGTGGCAGAACAGCGACCTTATCATCATCGCCGCGCGCCCGGCGATGGGAAAGACCGCCCTGGTGCTGTCGATGGCAAAGAACATGGCGGTGGACTTCAACACCCCGATAGCCGTGTTCTCACTGGAGATGTCGAACATACAGCTCGTGAACCGCCTGATAAGCAACGTGTGCGAGATCAAAGGCGAGCAAATCAAGAGCGGGCAGCTCAGCGAGCAGGAATGGGACGTGCTAATGTCGAGGGTGAAGCAGCTCTACTCGGCACCCATCTATGTTGACGACACGCCGTCGCTGTCGATCTTCGAGTTGCGCACTAAAGCCCGCCGCCTGGTGCGTGAGCACGGCGTGAAGATGATAATCATCGACTACCTGCAGCTGATGAACGCCACCGGCATGCGCTTTGGCAGCCGTGAGCAGGAGGTGAGCACCATTTCGCGCTCGCTCAAGCAGCTCGCCAAGGAGCTCGACATCCCCATCGTAGCCCTCTCGCAGCTCAACCGCAGCGTGGAGCAGCGTGGCGACGACCGCAAAGGCAAGCGGCCGCAGCTGAGCGACCTGCGCGAGAGTGGCGCCATTGAGCAGGATGCCGACATCGTGTGCTTCATCCACCGCCCAGAGTACTACAGCCACTCCACCGAGGACAGCGAGGGCAACGACATTCGCGGCCTCGCCGAGTTTATCATCGCCAAGCACCGCAGCGGCTCGGTGGGAACTGTAAAGATGCGCTTTGTCGCCAAGTACGCGCGCTTCGACAACTGGGACGACAGCCTCTCGGGTAGCCCTAACGGGCCAGAGCAGGTGTATGAGTCGCGCATGAACCGCGAGAGGGCGGATGCCCCGGCAGACATTGGCGCTCCACCGCCATCAATCGACGACATTCCAGCCGCCAACGCCGACTTCCTGCGCGACAGCAGCGAAGAGGCAGTGCCGTTCTAGTGCGCTAGTTTGCCGCAAGCGCAGCGAGCGGCTTTTGTCAAACAATTGCAAACAATTAAAAACAATTTTCAGTTAATAGTTGTGTCACATCTACCTCTAATGCTTTAGCAAGTTTATAAACATTTACAAGTGTGATGTTAGTTTCACCTCTTTCTACAGTTCCTATATATGTGCGATGAACATTTGCTTTCTCTGTAAGCTTTTCTTGTGAAAGACAAAGTATCTCCCTGTAGTGACGAACTTTAGCGCCAAAGTTTCTTAATATATCATTCATTTTGTCTTAAAAAGTCTTATGTTCTTATGTCTAAAAACTAGCACGAAGTGCGGCTAACTAGTGAAACGGCTAACTAGCGAGCAACGCGAGCGGCAAGCTACCAAGTGCCATATTCGGCTCGGGCGGCGTCGATGCGCAACAAGATGAACAGCATGATGGTGAAGCCCCAGAGCGAGGAGCCGCCGTAGCTGAAGAAGGGTAGGGGTATGCCAATCACTGGCACTAAGCCTATCACCATGCCTATGTTGATGGCGACGTGGAAGATGAGAATTGAGGCGACACAGTAGGCATAGACTCGTCCGAAGGCGGTGTGCTGCCGCTCGGCGATAGCGATGACTCTCAAGATGAGCAACAAGAACAGCAGCAGTACCGCCGATGTTCCGAGAAATCCCTCCTCCTCACCTATGGTGCAGAAAATGAAGTCGGTGTGCTGCTCAGGCACGTAGTTGAGCTTGGTCTGCGTGCCTTGAAGAAATCCCTTGCCCGTGACACCTCCCGACCCGATGGCAATCTTCGACTGGTTTACGTTGTAGCCCTTGTCTTTCACGTCTTCCATTATGCCGAGGGCAACCTTGATGCGGTTCTGCTGGTGAGGCTGCAGCACGTTGTTAAACACGGCATTTACCGAGAACATAAAGATGATAGACGCTACGGCAAAGCCTATCGTCAGCAACATTCGGCTAATGTTCTCGCGGAACATGGCGATGAGAAGGTAGATGATTGACAGTGGAATGACGGTGAAGAAGAAGGCGTAGCCGTTGATGCTGACACCTATCGCCGAGAGTCCCCACGCCAGCAAGGCACTCGCGATGTAGCCTATCGCCACGTTGCGGCCAGGAATCACGGCACGGCAATAGAAGAAAAGCATGACCACTATCGTTATCATCACAATGGTGAACACGATGAACGAGCCCATGGGAATGCCCATCACAAGTTGGTCGGCAAACTTCAGCATGATGACAAAGAATGACACCGCCGCCAGGATGGCATATAGCACAAAGCCACTCATGCCCTCACGGTAGAGGACAAAAATCAGGGAGATATAGACGAGCGCCGAGCCCGTCTCGTTCTCGAGGAGGATGCAGAAGACTGGGATGAAGATGATTGCCAGGGGCACGATGTAGGTGCGCCAGTGCCCGAGCTTGAAGCCGTAGGTGCTGAAAAGCTTCGCCAGCGCCAGCGCCGTTGCCGTCTTGGCAAACTCGGCAGGCTGTAGGCTCACCGCGCCAAATTTTAGCCACGAGTGCGAGCCCTTGATGTTTGGCGCAAAGAACGCCGTGGCTATGAGGATGACAATCATTATGATATATATCAGGTAGGCATAGCCCTCATACATGCGTCGGTCGATGAGCAGCAGCGCGAAGCCTATGACAAAAGAGAGCCCTATCCACAGGAACTGTTTGCCCGAATAGGTGTTGAAGTCGAAGATGCTAACCTGCGACATGCTGTTGGTGGTGGCGGCATAGATGCTTATGGCTCCAGCCACGACGAGAACCAGATAGAGCAGCACGGTGAACCAATCGACCGAGGCGAGCAGTTTGTTGCTCTCGTTGTTATCCCTTGTTGTGTCCATGACGTGATGTGCTGATTAATCTGATTGGTGATAATATTGCCGCTCTCTCTCGCTCGGGGGTGCCGCCTAGAGGGCTGCCGTCGCGGCTTGGGAAGTTGCTGGCGGTGGCAGGCTGTGCCTCGGCGGGCTTAGACTCGGCGGGCTGTGCCTCGGCAGGCTTCTTTTCGCTGTTGTTTATCCATGCGTTGTCGCTCCACTTGTTGGCACGCGCCTCAATCTCATCGCTGTAGCCCCGCAGGTAGCGCTCCAGCATCATTGCGCCAAGCGGCACAGCAACCTTAGCACCAAAACCGGCGTTCTCGACATAGACGCAGATGGCGATCTTGGGGTCTTCTTTAGGCGCAAATCCCATAAACACCGAGTGGTCTTGACCGTGAGGGTTCTGAACGGTGCCTGTCTTGCCGCACACGTCGAGCCCTGGCAGGTTGGCGCCACGGCAGGTGCCTCCGGTGACTGCCATTCTCATGCCTGTCACCACTTCGTTGTAGTATTGCGGACTGACTTTGGTGTGATGCTGCACAGTGTATTGCTCGAGGATTCCCACATCGCGTATGTTCTTCACCACATGAGGCGTGATGTAGTAGCCGCGATTGGCGATAGTGGCTCCGAGGTTGGCGATTTGCAGCGGCGTGAGCATCACCTCGCCCTGACCGATGGCGATGGACAGAATGGTGTTTGCGCCCCATTTGCCTTTGCCTATCATCTTGTCGTAGAACTGGGCGTTAGGAATGAAGCCTCGGCTCTCGCCAGGCAGGTCAATGTTGAGCTTGTAGCCAAACCCCATCGACACCATGTAGTCTTTCCACAAGGTGAACGACTTCTCTAAGCCGCCATATTTGCGGTTGTTGAGCATATAGTAAAGCCCCCAGCAGAAGTAGCCGTTGCACGACGTGGCGATGGCGGGGTGCAGGGCGATAGGAGAGCCGTGGCCGTGGCAGCCTATTCTGAGGCCCTTGTTGATGTAACCGCGGTAGCAGGGATAAGAAGTGCTGGTGTTGATGATGCCCTCTTGCAGGAGCATCAGTCCCTGCGACGGCTTGAAGGTGGAGCCCGGAGGATAGGCAGCCATGATAGAGCGGTCGAAGAGTGGCTTGTTGGCGTCGTTGACGAGGTCGGCATAGTTCTTGCCGCGGTCTTTGCCCACGAGCATCGCAGGGTCGTAGCAAGGGCTGGTGACAAGTGCCAGCACCTCGCCAGTCTTTGGCTCGATGGCGACGATAGCGCCTTTCTTGCCCCGCATGATTTTCTCGCCAAACTGCTGGAGGTCGATGTCGATGCTCAGCTGCAGGTCTTTACCAGCTACTGGCTCCACATCGTCGTTGCCGTCGTTATAGCGCCCCTTGATGCGCCCTCGCGCATCGCGTATGAATATTTCCTTGCCTTTGATGCCTCGCAGGTATTTCTCGTAGCTCTTCTCTACGCCCAAGTCGCCAGTGTAGTCGCCTGGCAGATAATAGTTGTCGCTGTCGCGCGCTATGTCGTCGGCGTTCACCTCGCGTATGTCGCCCAGAATGTTGGCTGCCGACACATAGTTGTAGCGGCGTATTACCCGCTGGGCGATGTCAAAGCCTGGGAAGCAGTGCAGTCGCTCCTGCAAGTAGCCGTAGGTGACAGAGTCAAGGTTCTGTACCAGTGGTTGAGGTGTGACGGCGCTATAGTTTCGGTTTTTCTTAGGATCGCTCATGTTCTTCCACAGCAAGTCGAAGTCTTCGCGCTTGAGTTGCAGAATATCGCACATGGTGGTGGTGTCAAACTCTGTCACATCTTTTGGTGTGAGCACCAGATCGTAGGCAGGTTCATTATATACCACTAGGTTGCCGTTGCGGTCATAGATTTGTCCTCGTGAGGGGTGCGTGATTTTCACCGAGCGCGCGTTGCTCACTGCTATTTGGCTATACTCGTTGCTTGTGACCTGCAAGTCAAAGAGTTTCCACAGGTATATAGCGACAATGACGACAATAAAGCCGCCAATCACAAGCTTGCGTTTCTCGAGATTATAGTCTTTTCTCACTTTCGGTGCTCACTAAACTGTCGATGCCAAAAATTAATAAAATAGATAGCGCGCTGCTGGCAACGATGCGTGCCAAGGTGAGTGGAAAGTTGTGAAGAGTGAATGCCTGAGCCATAAACAGCACAGCGCAATAGATGAAGACCAAGGTGGAGAGGTACTTCATATAGCTTGATATTCCCACTGTATCGACCGATGGCACTGGGTCGCCCTCCTCATCCTCACGCATGACGATGAAGAAGTTGAACACTGGTCGCCGCGCCATCGCCATGACGGTGCATGCCAGCGAGTTCATTCCTTGGGTGTTGTTGAACATATCAATGAAAAGACCAAACAGGAAAGCTATCGTAAGCGTCCAGTTGATGGAGTAGTTGACTGGCAGTCGCAAGATGAGGTAGATGTAGATGATGGGCACTGCCACGCCAAAAAGGACTATCTTGCTGCACACCACCTGCGCCACCAGCAGGGCGATGAAAAGGATGAGGAAATTGAGCAGAGTGTTTTTCATCGTCTCATCCCTCCTTCCTCTTTAAGAGTGGTGGCGTCCTCGCTCTCCAGCTGCTTGAGTTCTTCCTTGCGGTTGTTTTTTATCACGTGAACGTTGCTCAGGCGGGTAATGTGGCACGAGAGTTTCACGATGAGCGTCATGAAACTGTCGCTCTTGGTGGTTGGCGACACGCTCTCTACCACTCCCACCATGAAACCTGGTGGGAAGCTGAACGAGCTGCTGCTGGTGACTACGGTGTCGCCCACATGATACTCTCCCACTTTGGGCAGGTCTTTGAGGATGGCATGGTCGGTGGTCTTTTCGTCCCACACCAGCAGTCCAAAGTTGCCGTTGCCTTTCAGCTTGCAGGTAATTTTTGTGTCGGGGTGCAGAATCGACATGATGCGTGCCGAGTGGGTGTTGACGGCATCGACGATGCCCACCACGCCGTTCATGTCCATCACGCCCATGTAAAGCTCAATGCCGTCGGCGCTGCCTCGGTCAATGGTGATGTAGTTGCTGGGGTTCGCCACGCTGTTGCTAATCACGTGGGCCGAGATGAAGGAGTAGTCGCCCTCGCCGCTCACTGCCTCACCAGGCTTGGCGCCATATTTCAGTTCCAGTTCTACCAACTGCTTCTCAAGCTCCAGGATTCGTTGTTTTTGCTCGGCGTTGCGCTGGTGCAGGTCCTCGTTAATCTCCTTGAGGTGGAAATAGTCGGACGTTCCATTCACGACCTTAGATATCGTCGCCACCGTGCCGTTAGCCGAGGTGAGATACACGCTCTGCTGGAACGGGTTGGAGCGAAACAGCAGCACGAGGCTCACAATCACATAGAAAGCGAAGAAGAACCACGCGCTGTTTTTTATTATGAAATTTATTAAGTTGTTCATCCTGCATTAGTTCACAGTTCACAGTTCATAGTTCACAGTTCACAATTCACTCTTGTCTGACTTGTCCGACAAAACTATGAACTCTTAACTCTTTAACTGTGAACTCTTAACTATGAACTAAAGAGATTATCGTTTCAGGAACTTGAAGCGCTTGATGTTCTTCAGAGCCACGCCAGTACCCTTGGCGACAGCATGCAACGGGTCATCGGCGACATGGAACGGGATGCCAATCTTGTCGGTCAGCCTTCGGTCTAGACCTCGCAGCAGCGCGCCGCCACCGGCAAGGTAGATGCCGTTCTTCACGATGTCGCTATATAGCTCGGGGGGCGTCTGCTCAAGTGCACTGAGCACTGCCGCCTCAATCTTCGAGATAGACTTCTCGATGCAGTTGCATATCTCTTGATAAGACACAGGCACCTCCATCGGGAGGGCGGTCATCTGGTTGGGACCATGCACGATGTAGTCATCGGGGGGGCTGTCAAGCTCAGAGAGGGCAGAACCCACATGAATCTTGATGAGCTCGGCGGTGCGCTCACCCACCTTCACGTTGTGGGCGCGGCGCATGTGCTCGCGAATGTCCTCGGTGAGGTCGTCGCCAGCGATGCGTATGCTCTTGTTGCTCACGATACCGCCTAGCGAGATTACGGCAATCTCGGTGGTGCCACCGCCTATATCTACTATCATGTTGCCCTCGGGAGCCAGCACGTCGATTCCAATGCCGAGAGCGGCAGCCATAGGCTCATAAATCATGTAAACGTCGCGGCCGCCGGCATGCTCACTGGAGTCGCGCACGGCACGAATCTCCACCTCAGTAGAGCCCGAGGGGATGCACACCACCATGCGCAGGGCAGGGGAGAACCAGTGGTTCTTCTGACTCACTTTCTTGATCATGCCTCTGATCATCAGCTCGGCGGCGTTGAAGTCGGCAATCACGCCGTCGCGCAGCGGGCGCACCGTCTTGATGCCCTCATGCACCTTGCCGCGCATCTCGCGGGCTGTCTCGCCCACTGCCATCAGCTTCTGGGTCTTGGTGTCGAGAGCCACCACCGATGGCTCGTCAATTACTATCTTGTCGTTGTGGATAATAATTGTGTTGGCTGTTCCTAGGTCAACAGCGATTTCTTGTGTAAATGAGAATAAACCCATATCGTTATATCTTTCTTTTATTAAGATGGTGTTTTGCTTAAATGGTTGTAAATCACAGTCATAGAAGCGGCACATCCATCTTGTTGGTTACAATGCATTGTTTTCAGAGTGCAAAATTAGTGCAAGTTGAGAGAAATACAAAATGAAAAAGATTTTTTTTTCATTTTTA